>JABUBL010000107.1_pt1 | contig 18875 bp, 23 predicted proteins | sample 7240371 | NCBI WGS metagenome assembly JABUBL01 (sample SAMN07256343, study PRJNA390944) | subsurface metagenome | isolation source: Methane hydrate marine sediment | place: Pacific Ocean: Eastern North Pacific, ODP site 1244 | collected 2002
TTTCTTCTCATTATCCTCCCTGTCGCTTGTGGAATTGTTTCTCCTAATTTTATTCTTCCTCCTGGAAGACTCAATTTATCTTTATATGGTCTTTTTGTTCTCTTATAAAGAAAGATAGTTTTTCCATTTTTTATAGATATTAAAACTACAGGAAGAACAGCTTTTTTATCAGAGATATAAGGTATGAGATCTTCAGAAGTCTCTGTCAATTGATAATTATCTGCTCCTTTATTTAAGATATTTTTATCGATTAATTTCTTTAGGTGATACGTGAGTTTATTTGAACGTATTTTTGTTATCTTTTCTATTTCATTAAATTTTAATCTGTGATTATAGAGGAATGCTCTAAGTATCTTTTTTTCCATAAGTCAAATTTTTTGAGGAATTATTTAAATATAGTTGTGATAGGATGAAAGAATGTATAATCGAAATTTACTCCATTATGTGGTTGTTACAGGAATTTTGATTAAAGATGGGAAATTTCTCATCGTCAAGAGAGCTGATTGGGAAAAAGCTTTTCCAGGAAGATGGACTGTTCCAGGGGGAAAGCTAGAGGTTTTGGATTATGTTTTGAGGAAGAAAGATACACCCCATCATTGGTATAATGTGTTTGAAGATCTATTGAAAAGAGAGATAAAAGAGGAAGTTGGATTAGAGATTAGCGATATAGGCTATGTGACGAGCATGGTCTATCTAAGAGATGATAAAATTCCCTGCGTAATTGTCAGTCTCTGGGCAGAACCCGTCGGTGAAGAGATTCGGCTCTGCTCTGCACTCACTGATTTTAAATGGGTGAATCTAGAAGAAGCCAAGGACAATGATTTAATTGAAGGTATTTATGAGGAATTAGAAATTTTAGACCGGCAACTGAGAACAGGAAAAACAGGAGAATGGAGTGGGAATCTCCAAAATCCTTAAAAAGTCTGGCCTTTTTTGTTCTAATATGAAAATTAATAATATTGAGCTTAAATGGTTAGGGCATGCAGGATTTTTGATTAAAAATTCCAGGGTAATTTATATTGATCCTTATAATATAAAAGATGGTCTTGAAAAGGCTGATTTGATTCTTTTAACCCATAGTCATTATGACCATTGCAGTGTTGCAGACATGGAAAAGATTGTTAAAGAAGGAACAAGAATAATTGCTCCTGCAGATTGCCAGAGTAAGATAACAAAGTTCGGTGTTCCTGTTAAGATAGAGATAATAGAGCCTGGTCAGGAATTAGATCTTGGGAATGTTGAGATATCTACTCTTCCTTCTTATAATATTGATAAGCACTTCCATCCAAAAGAAGAATCTTGGGTAGGATATCTGATAAAGACGAATGGTGTCGTGATATATCATGCAGGAGACACAGATATTATCCCGGAGATGCAGAAGCTTACAGGTTATAAACAGCCAGACAGAGAATTTGTGGCACTTCTCCCTGTAGGTGGAAGATTTACAATGAGTGCAGAGGAAGCTGTTGAAGCAGCGAAGACAATCAAACCATCTGTTGCAATTCCAATGCATTGGGGGAGCATTGTCGGGAGCGAAGATGATGCTCAAGAGTTTATAGACCTGTGCAGAGAGGAAGGAATCAAAGCAGAAATCCTAGAAAAAGAGTGAAATTTAAACAAATCTTTTCAAAATATATTAATCAACCCTTATCTTGCATTAGAGAAATATTTTTAAAGAAGAAAATATTTGTTTTTTTATAATATTAATTTATTCAACTTCCGGTTTGAGTAAATTATTGTTTGAGGTGAATTCTTTGTTTATAGTTGGAAGTGTGTTAACTATTTAAACCTTTCCGAAAAAAGAAAGGTGTGATAGACAGTTCCAATTTTATAAAGATAGAAGGAGGTTAAAAAAATGGTATTAGATTTTGCAAAAGAGGCAATAGAAAACGTAGAAACACATAGCATCAACTTTGATGATTTGAGAGCTGGAAAGGCTAACATTAAAGTTATTGGTGTTGGTGGTATGGGTTGTAATGCAGTAACTTGGCTCTTTAATAAAGGAATCAATGGTGCTGCTGTTTATGCAACAAACACAGATGCGCTGCACTTAAGTGTTTCAAAAGCAGATGAAAAGCTTCTCTTGGGTAAAGAGTTGACTAGAGGCTTGGGTGCAGGAGGAAACTACCAGACAGGAAGAGAAGCTGCAAAAGAATCTCTTTCAGATTTGAAGAAAGCTGTTTCTGGTGCAGATATGGTGTTTGTTTTGGCAGGTCTGGGTGGTGGAACAGGAACAGGAGGTGCGCCAATTGTTGCCCAGCTTTCTAAAGAGACAGGAGCTGTTGTTATAGGTGTTGTTACAATGCCTTTTGAGTCTGAAAAAGCAAGAATGGACAAGGCTGAGTTTGGTCTTCAGGAGCTACGAGAGGTTACAGACACTTGTATTGTTCTTGACAACAATAGACTTGTTGATATTGCCGGACAGTTACCTATTGAACAGGCTTTTGCTGTTGCTAATGAGCTGGTAAGTACAATGGTTAAAGGAATTGTTGAGACAATAACTCTACCAAGTTTGATTAACTTGGACTATGCTGACGTTTCTGCAATTATGAAAGACGGCGGTGTTGCTGTTATTGGCATGGGAGAAGACAATTCCTCAGAACGTGTTAGTCAGGCTGTTAAACAAGCCCTTACACATCCTCTACTTGATGTGGATTATACAGGAGCTACTGGAGCTTTAATACACGTTACCTGTGGTCCTGACTTGAAATTAGAAGAGTTTGACCATATTGGAAGAATTGTTTCTGATAACTTAGGTCCTGAAGCAAACGTAATAATTGGTGCCAGAATCAGCAAAGAATTTGCTGGAAGAGTTCGTGTTATTACTATTATGACAGGAGTTAAGTCCCCTTACTTGCTTGGAAAGTCTGCAGAAGAGTCTCCCGAACCTATTTCCAAAGAACTGTCTGATGTTGGAATAGAAGTCTGGAGATAAACCCAAGTTTATTTTTACCTGAGGAGAAATCCTCAGGATTTTATTTTTTTGTTTTTAGAATTAATTTCTTAAATATTAAACATCCAACTTTTTGATTGGCTTCATCTTTTCCTCACCGTATTCATTGAAATAAAGTATATTATCAAGATCTATTTTAGCTTTTCGCGCCCGTTTTTTTTCATATTCAAATCCTATAGGGAAAACACCTTCAACATTTATTTCTTTTGGAATTTTTAATATTCTTTTGATTTGACTCTCTGTAAAATGGCCAATCCAACAGGTTGAAAGTCCTGACTCTGTTATTTTTAACAGAAAGTTTTGAATTGCAGCACCTGCCTGTTGTCTTAAATAAATCTCTCCTTGTTTTCCGTAAGCGTTAACTGTTCTTGAAGGATTTGAGCAAACAACAACAACATAATGTGCCCGAGAAATAAAATCCTGTTGTGCAGCTTCTGATATCTTTTTTATAGCCTCAAGATTGTCCACAAGAATAAATTTTAGCGCATAAATTCCTCCTGCTATCGGGGCATATCTTGCAGTATCAATACACTCAATAATATTTCTCCAGTCAGGTTTCTTTGAGCTAAATTTTCTTACACTTGTTCTTGATTGGATTGCTTTGTTGAGTTCCATGTTTTAAATAATAAATAAGGGTATAAAAATATTAGTGATATAAAGTTATCCTCCATCCACTCCACCACCTTCCACAAGGCAGAATTATGTTAACAATAAAGAACGAGCAAACTAAATATCATTCAAAACCCTATCACACCTCCGCCAAGAACCTCTTTTCCTTTATAAAGAACAATTGCCTGCCCTTCTGAAACCCCTATTATTGCTTTCTTTAAGGTAACTTTGTATTGTTTTTTATTTCTGTTATATGAAAGTTCACAAGGCAATAATTCACCAACTTGTCGAATCCGTGCTCTTAGTTTATGACTTTTATTCTTTTCTGGTTTCTTATTTATCCAGTGGGGATTTTTTATTGCAATTTCTTTTCTGTAAAGAATAGTATGGCCTTCTTGTGCTGCGATTATTTCATTTTTCTTTAGATTTTTTCTAGCTACATACCACCTCTTGAGTTTTTTTCCTTTACCTCTTTCTATTTCTATGCCAAACTTGGGACCTATTCTCTGGCCGATTGTGTAATAATATATTCCGTCGTGTTCTCCTATTTGGTTTCCCTCTGGCCCGAGGATTTTTCCTTTTTTTGGTTTAATTCTTTTCTGAAGGAATTTTTTTAGATTTATTTTTCCGATAAAGCAGATACCCACTGTTCCTTTTCTGTCAAAATTCTGGAACTTGTTTCTTTTCGCAATCTGCCGAACTTGTTTTTTTGTGTATTCCCCTATTGGAAATAAACTATGAGAAAGGTCTTTTTGACCAAGCCTATAAAGAAAATAAGATTGGTCTTTACTTTCATCTCTACCTCTGAGCATTTCATAGTTATTTTTTGTTTTCTTTATTCGTGCATAATGGCCTGTAACAATAAAATCAGCACCAAGTTTTTTTGCAGCTTTCCAGAGAAGGGGAAATTTTATCTTCTGGTTGCAGTCTATGTCTGGGTTCGGTGTTATACCTTTTCTATAATTTTTGAACATCTTATCTACAACATGTTTTTTATATTCTTTTTCAAAATCAAAGGTGATTAATGGAATTTCGAGCTTTGCAGCAATCTTCATAGCTATTTTCCTGTCTTCTTTCCAAGAGCATTCGTGTGTGAATGGGTCTTTGGTAGCAGACCAGTTTTTCATGAAAGCGCCGATTACTTCGTATCCTTTTTTCTTCATAAGAAGAGCTGCTACACTAGAATCAACTCCTCCAGACATTGCCACTAAGACCTTTGGTTTTTTCATAATATTATTTACTAATTATAGTTTAAAAAGAAAACGTCCTGGGAAGGATTCGAACCTTCGACCTAACGGTCTCTATCGTTTCTAGGAGGTGCGGAACCTCGGTTCTGCGCTAACAGCCGTTCGCTCTGACCAACTGAGCTACCAGGACTTAAATCTTGGAATTGAGAACTATATTTAAAGCTTATTCTTTCAAACCCAGGTCAACGACTGGTTTAACCTGGTGTTTTTCCAGATTACTATAAACATTTGCGTGTTTTGAACCATGAATAATAGAGATAATGGCTTCTTGAGCATTTTCTATATATTCAGGATCTCCTATTATCCCGACATGATTGTCTTTTAATTCAAAATGACATTTTGTTAATTGATGTAGAGTTCCCAATGCTTTTCCTTTTTTTCCAATGATTCTAGCCCGAATTCTTTTTAGATCTTTTCTTTTTGTATAATCTTTTATGTTTATTATTTCAAAGAGATTATCCTCTTTTTTTATCAATAGAGCAGTTGAGAATGGAAATCCAAAATTTAGTGCGTCAATCACTTTCTTTGCGGCATATTCGTCCTCAGGCCTTCCTTTAATTACGACTTCTTTTCCTCTGTTTTTTATCTTAATATTTAATTCTCCTTCTAACTTCTTCTTATTTTTTATTATTCTTGGAACTTTTTCGCAGTAGATAGTTTCCATTTCATCTTTTTATTTCATTTATTTTTGATAAGGGAATTTTTCTTACATCAACTTCTATTTTCCCCATAATCTTTGCCTTAACTAACCTATGTAAACCATCTAAAATGTCCCACTTACCTTTTTGGGTTTTTATTATATCAATAGGGTGCTTCAAATCTGCATTTAAGATTTTTTTATAGTGATAAGAATACTTTTTAGGATTTTTCATAACTTCTTTAGGAGTTAAACCATGTTTTTTGTTTTTTGTGCCCCAAAAAGGCATTTTAAATAGCCAATCTAATTTTGAGACCTTCATTTTTTCTATAGGAAGTTTTAATTGCCAAACTTTTTCATCATCCCAATGGAAATTTATGCAATTTTCTTTTATTATTTTAGGAATAGTTAAGTCCATATTAAAATTCAAGTGTTTCAGATTTTAGATAACCTTTTTCTTTTAGCCATTCAACCTGATTTGTTCTATACTTAAAAATAACATCTCCTTTATCTTTATCAAGTTCCCATAGTCTTATGATTACAACATCTCCTGGACGAAGCCATAATTTTCTTTTTAATCTTCCGGGAACACGACAGTTTCTTTTCTTACCATCTAGGCAATTCACAAACATTTTATTTCCCCCAAGCCTCTGCTCTATGATTCCAATTATTTCTTCTCCTTTTGGGAGCCTTACTCTTATGACTTTTTCATCGTTTTTATTATCCATATTCTAAAATAAAACCATTGCAAAGGGAATTCCTTTGATTTTTCCTATCTCCTCTACTGAGATAATTCCTGCTTTTAATGCAGTATTTATAGATTTTTTACCCACAATATTGAAAGTTGCGTCTTCTGCCGACATTTTTTTCATTACCTCTATAATATCTCCTTCATTAACTTCTTTTCCTTTATAGAAACTCTCTTTAATATCAAGTTGGAATTTTCCTTCCTCAAACTTTTTCCCGAGAAGTTCTTTATCACAAATTACAACTACGTCTCTATAAGATTTTATTATATTCACAAACATTATGAAGATAACCAAGGTTTTCTTTATTAAACTTTCCTTTAAATTTGAAAGAATTTAAATTAAAAAGATTTTTTAGCCCCTTCTTTAATTGCTTTTTCTGCGTTATCCTTAGACATTAAAGCACTCATCCTTGTATCGCATTTGATACAGTTACCTTGGGCCATATACCCGCCTCTCGAAGTTTGTTTGATTTCAGGATTTTTCATCTCTCTACCCTTTTCTTTACATCTTACACAATATCCGCTTACCATATTAAATATACCTCCTAAAATGCTTAAGAAATTCTAATTTTTAAAGGTTCTTATACGACTTAATTTATTATCTTACAGAGTGTTTTGCCCCGCAGGCAAGGCAATGAACAAAATTTATTCTGTCTTTTCTTATAAGTTCTGTGTCAGGCTTTTTGCACTCTCTGCATAAAACAAATTCATTAACATATTCTTCTATTTTCTGGTTTATCTTTGAACTTGGAACCTTTATATTTAAAACAAGTCTGTCCCCCTCTTTTTGTCCTGAAGCTGCAAGCTCTTTCAACATAAATTTCTGAAAATGTTCTGGTTTTCTTCTTAAATGAGAAGATATCTGGTAAAAATTTGTAAGAATGGTTTTTCTTCCTTCAAAATGCCCTTCTATTTTAGGAATTTCAAACCTATTGAGAGAAGTATTAGTTTGCTTTATTTTTCCATAAGCTTCTTCAAGCAGTTTTTCATAATTTCCTTTATTTTCCATAGTTTAAGAGTGAAAAATGGATTTATAAGGCTTTTGAAAGGCTTATAAGTCCTAAATTTTTTGGGATTTTATGACACCAATAATTGAAGTAAGCGATGAGGTTGTAAGGAATTTAAAGAAGTCAGAAACACCATTTAATCTATCTCCCCCTCATGGATTTAAAAAGGGTTTTATTTATGTTCCTTCTATAAGGCTTTATGTTGCAGAAAAAAGTCATTTAGAAGAAAGTTGGGATAAAGCTCAGGATTCACCTTTAGAAAAAAAGTTAAGAATGTTAAAAATTCCAGAATTTGTAAAGTTCCTTAATCATGTAGAGAACTATGATGAAAAAATCTATAAAAAAATAACTCGGGTAAGAAAACCATGGAGAATTGAATTGCTTGACGCTTATTTTATTGAAAGAAAAGATGGTTTTTATGTTTTAACTGAAAATAAGAGAAATACTGAGAAACTTAAACCTGCTTTAATGGAAGAAAGAGAGTCTGAAATTTCCTTTAAATCATGGAAAGAAAAGCCAAATCTACAAGGATTGCCAATACCAGATATTGAAGAACCAAATACTAATAAAGACAAATTAAATTACTCGCCTCCAGAAAATAATGGAGTTGCTGGTTTCGGGATGAGTCCTGATGGTGCTATTACCCTATACTGCGATTTGAATCCCTCTTCCACACATCTAGATGTCCTTAGAGTACGGAATTGCTTTAGTGTAGAATCAGAAAAGAATCTTAAGAGATTGAAGTAATCACCCCAACCATCTGATTTTTCCTGGGCGTGGCTCAAACACAATTCCTTCTTCAAGGAGTTTTTGAATTTCCTGATTGATTATTGTTTGGGGGGTTTCATGAAATTTTTGAGTGATTTCATCTACTTCAATTCCGTTGTTTTCTTCAGAGTTTTTTATCAGTTCGAGAATCTTATCTTTAATTGCAACAATTTGTGCTTTTTCAACTGGTTTAGCATTAATGGCTTTGTCTTTTTCTATTTCAAGTTTTCTTACAAGAAGGTATCTTGGATCCATTTCTCTTATAATCTCAGGAGAAATATATGTTTCATTATTCCAGTGCCTTAAGACACCAATAACAACAACTGTTTGTCCCTGAACGACATCTTTAAATTTCTCATAATCGTCACCAAAAATTTTAAGCCTTATCTGACCAGACCCGTCATCCAGTGTTAGAAATACATATTTTCTTCCTTCATCTCTTCCTGCGCTTTCATACCTATCCACAATATTTCCTAAGATATTGATTCTAACTATTTTTTTATCCCCAAATTCAAGAAAAGAAAATCGTTCTTCATCCACTACTGGCTTTCCTATTAAAATATCTCCTATTCTAAGTTTATATGCAATGTGTCTTTTAAATTGTTGTTCTTCTGGCATTTTTAAGTCCTTGCAACATACCCTTTTCTTGGTTTGAAAATAACACCACTTATATCAAGTTTTGTTATAGCCTCATCAATTTCATCTTTAGTAAGTTTTCCTTCAAGTTCTTTTTCTATTTCTTCCATAGGAATCATTTTCCCCAACTTGTTTTCGAGGTTTGTTATAGTGTCTCTTACAAGGAAAACTTTGTTTCTTTGAGAAGCAGGCATTCCACCTGTTCCCCGGTCAATGTCAAATGTTTTTGATTCATAATCATAACCTACCTGGGTTAAATAATATTTCATTATTTCTATCGCTCTTTTTGCATCGTCCATTGTTACTTTTTCACTAAGTCTCATCTTTGCAGAAGCTTCTGACATTCTTATCAAGGCCTGAAGCTGCCTTGCAGAAATCGGGATAGGTCTTAATACACCTTCAGAAGAAACAGGCATATTTCTTAGTTCAACATAAAACTTTTTTATTTCTTCAACAGCATCATCAGTCAGTAAGGGTTTTATTCTTTGTTTTGCATAAGCAATATATTTTCTAAAAAGCTCTTTTGGAATTAGCATAGCTTCTCCTTCTTTTTGATGCGCATATAAAACATGAATTGCAATAAGTTCATCTTTTTTTCTGTCTGGAATGTCCCTTAAAGGAAAAATTACATCAAATCTATTAATAAGCGTGGGAGGTAAATCAATCTGCTGTGCGATTGACTGGTAAGGATCAAATCTTCCAAATTTTGGATTTGCCGCAGCAAGCACAGAAGTTTCAGCTCTCAGTGTGGCTTGGACATTAGCCTTGCTGATTGTTATTGTTTGTTGTTCCATTGCCTCATGCATAGCGCTTCTATCATTTGGATCCATTTTTTCAAGCTCATCTATACACACAAGTCCTTTATTTGCAAGAACCATTGCCCCTGCTTCAAGAGACCAGCCACGCAGGTATTCATCACGGATAACGGTGGCTGTCAATCCTGCTCCTGAGGCAGATTTCCCTACAACATATCTTCCTTTTGGGGAGATTCTTGACATAAAAACAAGAGTTGCTGATTTTGCAACACCAGGATCCCCTATAAGAAGAATGTGCAAATCACCACGACTTTTCTGTCCGTCTGCATGAACTTTTGCGACTCCTCCAAACAACTGAAGGACAAGAGATTGTTTTATCTCATCATAACCCCATACACTTGGGATAATACTTTTTGTCAGTTTTTTAAATATTTCTGGATCTTGTGAAAGTTCAAGTATTTGTTTTTCATCTTCCTCGTTTATATCAAGCTCTTCAAAAGTCTCTTCCATAGGAATTATATTATTGGCTTCAAGTGCAAGCTCAAACCGTGTTGATAATCCTCCGGAAGGAAGAGGAACAGGAACTTCTTTTAAAACCCCAATAGATTTAACCCTGCTTCCAGGTGTTGTTTTTTCTTCCATTTTTGGCTCAACAAGATCTTCCTTAACGAAAACATTTATTCTTTTTGGCTGTTCTCCTCCTGATAAAGATTCAGGGGCTTCTTCAATCACAAGTCTTTGAGTATCAACCATCTCTTTACTAATAAGTCTGAAACCACCTCTTCTTCCGCAAGAACACGTGGCAGGTTCACGGAACTTTTTTTCTATTTGCAAAACAGAAATAACAGTGCCACACGAAGGACATTCAAATTTTGCATTTACAACCTGGGGCCTTACATCTGATGCCTGCCTTACAATACCTTCAATGATAATCATTTCATTAAGATTTTTTGAACGAATGTTTCTTACTTTTATCTCCTGGCTTTTTGGAAGATTTATAAGGCGAACTCTTAAATTATTTACAAGACCTGTTTCTTCAATAGCCAGTTCAACTATTCCCAAGGTTTCTTCAGGATTTGTAAGTATTTCTTCAGCAAGTTTGTTTGAGAATTCTGTAAGTTTTGTGAAGTCGAGGTATATTACATTTTTCCATTTTCTGATAGACTCACCAACTTCCTTTTTATAAAACTCAAAGAAGTTTTTTGCCTCAATAATTAATTCCTCATTTTTTGATTTGTTTGTCTGAACTTGCTCATCCATAAATATGAGAGAAGGCCTGAGTTTTTATAAATTTATATAGATTTTAGAGTAGTTTTAGAAAGAATGAATTATTTTGGGGTAGTGAAAGTTTGAATGTATGTTTTAAAGAATAGAAATAATTAAAAACAATCTTAATTAATCTATAAGATGGTTGAGAAATCTCTTGAACATGAATTTAAAGAGTCTTTTGGAAGAAGTTTAGAAAAACCAGCTGAGCAAGAAGTTTTGGATTCAGGGGATCAGGAATGTAAACATTCTCGTATATTTTATATTGATAATTCTTTTGATGGACAAGCTTGGCGATGTGATGATTGTTCAAGGCATGAAAGAATGGGGTACTCTCCAGGATTTATCATGAAATTTCCTGTGAAGGCTTTAATTAGTACTCCTAATCCTAAATATGGTGGAAAAGATTTTTATGCCTTCAGAGTTAATGATGAAGGAAAAGCTGAAGAACTAGGCGAGCGGATAAAAAGAAAATAAACTCACTTCTTATAACCCTTTAAAACAACCTTAATATTCTTTAAAAGCTGAGCCATACTATATTCAAGCTGTTGCCTATTTTTTGTTCCTGTGCATACAAGTTTGCCATTGCTGAAAAGAAGAAAAGTTGCATTCGGCTCTATAAGCTTATAGACAAGTCCTGGAAACTGCTCTGGTTCGTATTCTGTGTTTTCCATTTCAAGAGCGAGAAAGTTCAGGTTGAGCTTTAGATTGATCGAGCCTGAAGCAACTATATTCTGGACAGTGATTTTTGGTTTTATTGTTATATTCACATTAATTTTTTTTAGCTGTTTAATTACTGCCTGAATTACTTTCTTAACTTGAGCTACCGACTTTGTTCCTGTGCATACAAGATTTCCAGAACTGAAAACAAGAACAGCTGATTTTGGCTCCTTAACCCTAAGAACTAAACCAGGAAAAGTCTCTGGATTGTATTCTGTGTTTGGCTGGGTTCTTGCAAGTTTTGTTAATGGTATTAGCTTTTCAAGAGAAGTGGTTGCAACAATATTCTGTATTTTGTAATTACTTGCTTCTTTAGCCATTCTCTTTATAAAGGGAAAAAAGTGTTTATAAAGGTTTATAAATGACTCGAGGAGGATTTATTTTTTTGTTTTTTTAGATATATTTAAAAAGCTACTAATTTCTAAAAAATAATGGCAAAAAAATTATATTTAATGTCCGGACATTCTTCAACTGGAAGATTAAAAAATATAGATGAAAGTGCATTAACTAATGCAGATAATAGAAATGTTTTAATTCTAAATTTATCTTATGATGATAGAGTTAAAAACCAAGGGAAAAGAGATTTCTTTAGAAAATATTTTCAAGAGCTTGGTGCAGATAGTGTAGTCTTTGTGGAAGGAGAAACCCCCAAAGTACAAATAGAGGAAGGATTTGAAAAAGCTGGCTTATTATATCTTCCTGGAGGAGATACAAAAACCTTAATCCATAATTTAAGAAGCAAAGGATTAGACGCTCGTCTTAAATCTTTTAACGGGGTTATTTCAGGAAATAGTGCTGGAGCTTATGCTTTATGCCCTGAATATTTAAGAATTGGACGGGGAGATGTAGAAATAATTCCTTCATTAGGAATAGTTGATTTTTGGACTAAAGCACATTATGAACCTAAATTTGATGCAGATTTAGAACAATTATCAACAGAAAGAGAAATATATGCACTTGAGAATGAATCAGCAGTAGTATATGATGGGGATGTTGGTTTTATAGGAAACATTTGGAGATTTTCTAAAGGTAGAAAGGAAAGGGTCAACTAAACAACCAGAACTCAACCATATCTCCAGTTTCTTTTCTGATGTTCAAAATCTTTTTTTATCTCTTCTAATGTTGTTATTTCACTTACTGGCTTATCTGGACGAAGTGCTGTAAATCTTGGAAATCTTAGAGCAAAACCAGAGTTGTAATTTGGAGATTTCTGAATTTCTTGATATGTTACAGAAATAACAATTTTTGGCTTAATTTTTACTGATTTCCCTTTTTCTTCTATTATGTGTGGTGTAAGTTTTTTCGTAAGTTCTGCAAAAGAGATTCCCATCTCTGCTTTCTCTTTTATTCCTGTTCCCATTTTTCCTATTTCAAGAAATTTTCCTTTTTTATCCTTACATGAAAGAATAAAGCTTGACAGCCAACCTGAACGCTTTCCTGTTCCATATATTCCTCCTGTTATTACGAAGTCCAGATCTCTCTCTTCTGGTTTTATCTTTAACATGTGTCCGACTCTGCTGCCTGGCTGATATTCTCTCTTAAGATTTTTCATCATAACCCCTTCCTGATGATCTTTGAGGGATTTTCCATAGAATTTTTTTGCTCTTTTTTCGTTTCCTGTTATTATCTGTTTTGCATGTATTATCTTATATTGGTGATTTCTTATTATTTTTTTTATCAGGGCTGTTCTTTTTTCAAATGGTTCATCCAAAAGAGGTTTTCCGTTGTAGTAAAGAATGTCAAAGACATTTATTTCAATAGGGAGTTCTTTTTGAAGTTTATCGATGTGATATTTTCTTTTAATTCTCTGGCTAATGCTTTGGAAGGGTTTGTACTCTTTTGTTTTTCTGTCAAATCCTACAGCTTCTGAGTCAAGGATAAAAGAATCTCCTTTGACATATTTTTTTGTGTAATCTACAACTTCTGGAAATTGTGTAGTTACATTTTCTAAACGCCTGGTGAAGAGAATTATTTCCTTGCCTTTTTTATGAATCAGCATCCTAAAACCGTCATATTTATATTCTATCGCACAAGGTCTTCCTACTTTTTCAAAACCATCTTTAAGGCTTTTTACTTTTTGTGCAAGCATGACTTTTACAGGTTTTCCAACTTGAAGGCGAACTTTTTCAAGATCTTTCAGTCTTCCTTTTCTTGCAATATCAAAAACCACAGCCAAATCGTTTGATTTATCTATAGCGCCTTGAATCTTTTTTTCTGTTTTAGAATCTCTTTTGAAAAATGCAGCAGCCAGAGCTTCTCTGACAGTGCTCTCCTTCACTCCTATCCTGAGATCTCCTATTAGAATTCTTACGAGATAAAGTGCCTCTATAGGAGAAGAAGATGTTAAAAGCTCTGTTATTAGAGATAATTTTTTGCTTACAGTTCCTTTTCCTTCTAATTCTGGAAGTTTTCTTAAATTTTCAAGAACTTTTCCTGTAGTTAAAATATGGCGGTGAAGAGTTACTTGCTTTCTTTTTGCTGTGTGAACTTCTGCAACTTTTCCTAAATCTCCGATTTCTTTCCACTCTCCGACAACTTTTTTTGAATCTATCCCCGTCGCTTTTGAAATAGCCTTTATCGCCAGCTGATTGCTTATTCCAATTTTTCTTTCATCATATTCTGGATAGATATCTCCAAGCAAGAGATACATGATATCTCTGTCTGACTCATGGAGGTGTTTTAAAAATTTAGAAAGAATATCAATCTTTTCAAGACGTTTTGTTGTGCTGGATAATTCTTCATATAACTCGGCAAGTTTTAAATATCTCATTTGTTTCCATACTTTTCATTTATTCTAATTAAACCATAAATTGAAGATATTATAAATACTCCTTGGAGAATTATAAAGATTAAATCATTAATATAAATACTATAGATTTCTAAGCATACTCCTCCTAATATAAGTAAAGGATAAGTATATCGTCTTCTAATACTTTTTTTCATAGAAATCATAAATGTCCCAGAAATTATTGCTACTAAGCCAATGATAGCTATTATATGAAAAGTATTTATCACCATATTTTTTCTAAGAAAAAGATATTTTTAAGTTTGCTTATTTTCCTAACCTTCCTTTTGCTCTTAAGCTTGGTCTGGTTTTCATTTCTCTGGATTTTTTTCTGAGGCCACGGGCTTTTTTTCCTGCGCTTGTAAGCCCTCTAAAAGGTCTTTTTCTGTTTTCTGGTTTTGTTATCCAATTTATTGTTTTGTCATTTTTTATTTCAGGTCTTTCAGGATCCACGAAAATGATTTCATAAAAATAATGTATTCCGTCTTTTCCGATTAAATATGAGTTAAGCACCTCAAGGTTTGTGTATTTTCTTGCAGCTCTCTGCTCAGCAATCCACTGGTAATTCATTCTTAGGGTTTTTCGGGTGTGAAGTCTTTTGCTCCTTCGGCCTTTGTTAGGTCTTGGTCTTTTATGCCCGCCCCTTTTTATTCTAACACGGACAATCACAAAACCTTTTTTATTTTTATATCCTAAGACACGTGCTCTATCAAGCCTTAATGGTTTGTCAACTTTTGTAATTGTCTGACTTTTACGCCATTCAATCATCCTCTCTCTGAGGGTTTTTATGTCTGGTTTTTTCCATGCTTCTTTCAAAAAATGATACATTCCTTTTGCCATATTATTTTATAGAAAATTGATTTTTAAAGATTGGGGTCAGATTAAATGAAGAATGAGCCTGCTCGGATTTGAACCGAGGACCCCTACCTTATCAGAGTAGTGCTCTAACCAGACTGAGCTACAGGCTCATTCAAAAACGAAAGATTTAAAGTATTTATAAGTTTTTTCACTCCCCTGCTTCAATCTCAAGGATAAGTTTTTCTTTTGATAAATTGTAATTTTTTACTGGGAGGTTTATTGGAATTATTTTATAATAAACTTTATTTTTTGCCAAAGCTTTTATTTCAATGCTATTTTCAAGCTGAATTATAGAAACATCTTTTATTGATTTGACACCCGGCATATTTATTTCATAGGCGATCTTATTTGAAAATCTCCTTATATTTGTTTTAGGTTCTTCTTTTGGTAATCCAGTAAACTTCTTTGGATCTGACATTGGAAGCTTCATGCTTTTTGCCTTCTTCCTTATATGCTTTTCTTTCTCTTTAAATTCAGGAAGATTTCCAAAAGATTTAATTTTTATTTCTGGGGGCTTGTTTCCAGATGTATGGATGCTGATACTTACTCCTCCTTTTTTTACCTTTGATTTTTTAGATTTATCTTCTATATTTTCAATCTTATTGAATTGTTTGTTGAGATTTTTTAGAATTGTATTAAATAAAGTATTAAATCCCATAGGAAGTTTTACCTCTTCATAAGGTGAAAAGTCATTTCTTCCAAGAATTCCCCATTCCTTATCATCTTCAAAAAAGTCTTTAATAGGAACTCTACAGTAAGGGCAGAAGTTGTAGCTGTCGTTTATTTTTTCCCCGCAATTTTTACATTTTTTCTTTTTGAACATCGTTAACTTCCCTTAAAAACATTTTTTGTTTAAATAGTTTTCTAAGGTTTCTTATGGTAAATAACAACAATTATTATATAGTCTCTGTTTATGAAAAAATTATGGTTAAATTGGAAGAATTGACTAAATCTTTACTCGCACATAAATTGATAACCAGCACTACTGGAAGCTTAAGTGACAGAGCTGAAAGAAGAATGATACGTGCTGCAGAAAAAGCTTATGACATCTTAAAAAAGAGAAAGAGTACGGTGACTAATATTGGAGAGATGAAAATTGGTGTGAGATGGAGTAATGACCAGGCAGCATGGGCAAGGAATATAAATCTTGCTCTGGAAGAGTTCAGGCAAGAGCATCCAAAATGGGGGACTGTATTAGATGAGACCATTGCCAAACATAGAGAAGTTCGGAGAGCTTATGTTAAGTTTGAAGGGGAAATTCCTGAAGAGTTTTATATAGAAGCTATTTGTGATGTTATGAAAGGAACCACGTCTCAAGAAGCTGGGAAGATATATAGGTCAATCTTGGTTATGGAAAAAAGATTAAAGAAAAAAAGAGGTCCAAATTATGTGATTCTCCCCGAATAAGTTAACTTTTTATATCTATTTCTTGTAGAAAATTTATGACAAAGAAATTTTATATCACAACTGCAATTGATTATGTTAATGCAGATCCTCATATAGGGCACGCTTATCAGAAAATTATAGCAGATGCTTTAGCAAGATGGCATAAACTGAAAGGGAAAAAAGTTTTCTTTTTAACAGGAACAGATGAGCACGGTCAGAAAATAGCTAAAAGTGCAGAAGAAAATGGAAAAACTCCAAAAGAATTTGTTGATTTTTTAGCCCCGAAAGTTGAACATTCATGGAGATTACTCAATGTAGATTTTGATAAATTTATTAGAACTACTGATGAAGACCACAAGAAAAAAGTCCAAAAATTTATTAAACTAATGAACAAAACAGGAGATATTTACAAAGGAGAATATTTTGGTTTGTACTGTGAAGGATGTGAGGCTTATATTACTGAGAAAGAATTGGTTAATGGGGAGTGCCCATTTCATCCAAATAAAAAAATTAAGGAATTGAAAGAAGAAACATATTTTTTTAGATTATCAAAATACGAGAAAAAACTTCTTGAGTTGTATGAGAAAAATAAGAAATATATTCTTCCAGTTTTTAGAAGACAAGAAATTGTTAATAGGGTTAAGGAGGGTTTGAAGGATTTAAATATTGCTCGTTTGAAAGAGAATATGTCATGGGGGATCCCATTCCCATTGGATGACAAATATGTTGTTTATGTATGGTATGAAGCTTTGTTAAATTATATAACAGGAATTGGGTGGCCTGATAGTAAGAAGTTCAAGGAATTTTGGCCAGCAGATGTAGAAATTCTTGGAATAGACAATGGTTGGTTCCACTGTGTGATATGGCCGGCAATATTATTTTCTGTAGGGATAAAACCCCCAAAAACAATTTTAATTAATGGTTTTTTGACTTTTAACAGACAGAAGATAAGTAAGAGCTTGGGAAATGTAATTTCTCCAGAATATCTCGTTAACAAATATGGTGCTGATTCAATAAGGTATTATATTTGCAGAAATTTTGTTTTTGGTGAAGACGGAGATTTTTCTGAAAAAGTTTTGGTTGAAAGACACAATAATGAGCTGGCAAATAAGCTTGGAAATTTGGTGAGTAGGGTTACAGGGCTTGCAGAAAAATCCGGAGTGAAAAAAACAGAAAACAGACTCCTTAAAAAATTAAATTTCAAAAAAATAGAAAACCTTGTGGAGAATTATGAATTTGACAAAGCGCTTAATGAAATCTTTGCGTTTATTGATATTTGTAATGAATATATCCAAGACAAAAAGCCATGGGAACCTTCTTCTGTTGACAGAGAAAAAATTCTTTATGAGATTTTAGACAGCATAAAAGCAGTTGCAATTTTGCTTTGGCCCTTTATTCCTTCAACTTCAGAAAAAATTGCAAAAAACTTCGGATTTGAAATAAAATTTGAAAATATTAAAGAGCCATTAAATATAAAAAAGATTAAGAAAAGCAAGATTTTGTTTAAAAAGATCTGATTTTGAGATTAATAACAAAAATATTTAAATACCCCTTATCATTCTAATAAGGTATAAGAAAAGGGGCAAGATGGCTAGAAAATCTAAGAAACCTAAAATAAAAAAATTACAGATAAATCTTACTAATAGGTGGCTTTATACTCTTATTGTTTTTTTTAGTTTGGTTGTTGTTGGTGTTTTTGTTTATGCAACAACCCCAAATCCTGGACATGATATAACACAAATTGGAGAACCAGATGGGTGTGGTAATAATCAATTTCTAAAATGGACAGGAAGTTCTTGGACTTGTGAAGCTGTTTCTGACGAAGTAGGTATTGGTGGTAGTGGTACAGCCAATTATATTCCTAAATTTACTGCCGCTACTACTGTTGGCAATTCAGTAATTTATGAAACTGCTGGCAAAGTCGGCATCGGGACGACAAGTCCTGGCGCCCCACTCCATACCAAAGGAACAGGTGCAACAAGTTCTACTGGTTCTTGTGAGGGAACTCCTCATTCTTGTGGGGCTCATAGCGGGGACGACAGCGGTTGTGGGGCTGCTGGGTGTATCTACAATTATGGTAATGGTGTTTGTTCGGGTACTCACATCCCCTGCTCATCCTATGGTAGTAGCTCAACTTGTGCATCCCATGGTTGTACTTGGACAGGCGTTATTAGATATACCTCAAAGGCTGCTATTTTTGAGGCTGGTAACGTTGGTATTGGGGATACAGCCCCAGTTTATGCTCTAGAGCTTCCTAATTTAGCTGATTATAGAGGTCGAGGAAGAGCCAACCAATGGGCCATTTATTCTTCTATTCGCTGGAAAGAAAACATCATTCCTATTGATAGTGCTTTAGATAAAATCATCCAGCTTCAAGGAGTATATTTTGACTGGAAGCCAGAATACGGCGGTAGTCATGGTATTGGGCTTATTGCTGAAGATGTTGGTAAAATTATCCCAGAAGTTGTTGACTGGGAAGATGATGGAATATATGCTAGGT
>JABUBL010000108.1_pt1 | contig 18753 bp, 21 predicted proteins | sample 7240371 | NCBI WGS metagenome assembly JABUBL01 (sample SAMN07256343, study PRJNA390944) | subsurface metagenome | isolation source: Methane hydrate marine sediment | place: Pacific Ocean: Eastern North Pacific, ODP site 1244 | collected 2002
GGCTTCGGCGAAGGTGCCCATCCCGTAGGTCAGCACGCCGGCCGTCCACCACAGCAGGTGGTTCCCGGTGCGGCCCCGTTGTACGTAACGCCGGTAGATGGCCCAGGCGAAGACAATGGTCAGGATGGTCGTGGCGATGGGCAGGTAATAGATGAATGGGGGCGATTCCATAGGTTGTTACATTTATTTTTCGTTCGGTTATCTGGTGCTGCCGTCGATTGGCCGTTTCTTCATGGCCGGAAGTTTACCATAAAAAGGGGTGGATGGGGAGCGGGAAATGCTGTGTTACCATCTCTTTTGCCTTACTTGAACTGCGGCGGGTGCCGCAGATGCCAGCTGGTAGCCTCCTGGTAGGCCCGGGCCACGGCCAGCAGGGCAGCTTCATCATACAGGTGCCCCGTGAAGGTGATGCTGGTGGGCGAGCCCTGCTCATTGAATCCATTGGGCAGTACCACGCAGGGGTGCCCCGTCAGGTTGGTAAGGAGCAGGTTGTCCCCGCCGAACGAGGGGCAGACGTATACGTCTATCTCCGAGAGAATCCGCTCCATCTCCTGGATGATCTGTTGCCTCGCACGGTTGGCCTGGATATACTCTACCGCCGGTATGAAGCGTGAAGCGCGGAATGAGTTAGGCCAGGCTCTTCTGATCTGCCGCACCAGGAGGTCGTCCCTCCCGGAGCGGGTGAGTTCATCAAAGGCCGCAGCAGCCTCGGCGCTCAGGATGAACGCCAGGTCTTCGATGGGATAATCGGGCAGCTCGATGGGCACCAGCTCGGCGCCCAGCTCTTTAAGTGCCTCCAGTACGGCTTGGTCGTTGACTTTGCCGGGGGGGCGACCCTCCTCGAAAGCCTCTTTCACGTAGCCGATGCGCAGAATGTTCAGGTCCATCTGATAATTGTAGTTGAAGGGGAGGTCAACCACGGTCTGATCGAGGCCGTCAGGGCCGCGGATGGCATCAAAAACGATGGCGCAGTCCTCCACGGTGCGGCACAGGGGACCCAGCTTGTCCATGGACCAGCTGAGGGCCATGGCGCCGGTCCGGCTTACGCGACCGAAGGTGGGCCTGAGACCCGTCACCCCGCAGCGAGTAGACGGCGAGACGATGGACCCCCACGTCTCCGAGCCGATGGCGAAGGGCACCAGCCCGGCCGCCGTGGCCGCCGCGGGACCCGCCGAGGAGCCGCTGGAGCCCTGCTCCAGGTTCCACGGGTTGCGGGTCACACCTCCGAACCACACATCCCCCCAGGCCAGGGCACCGAGCGTAAGCTTAGCCACCAGTACGGCCCCGGCTTCCTCCAGCCGCTGGATAACGGCGGCGTCCTCGTCAATGACCTGGTCTTTGTAAGGCGCAGCACCCCAGGTGGTGGGGTAACCTTTCACCGCCAGCAGGTCCTTGGCGCCGTAGGGAATACCGTGCAGAGGGCCGCGATATTTACCCGCGGCAATTTCATCGTCTGCCCGCCGGGCCTGTTCCAGGGCCAGCTCTTCTGTGAGGGTTACCACGCACTCCAGTTGCTGGCCGTAGCGTTTGAGGCGCTCCAGGTACATCTTCGTCAATTCGGTAGAGGTGATGCGCCGCGTGCGAATCAGTTCCCCCAGCTGAGCCACCGAGTAGAAGGCTAGCTCCTCCAGCTTCTCGGGACGGGACACCTCCTTCACCGGGGCGAAAACCAGGGTTCTCGCTTCGTTGTCAAACACTTTGCCGGCAGGGACCGGATTGAACAGCAGGGCTGGCGGGCAGGAATTGGGCACGTCCAGAGCACGCAGGTTCTGGTAGTTGCCCAGGTAGTCGTGCAGATCAACCAGTAGGGAGTCCCGCTCAGATTTGTCGAAGGAAAGGCCGATAATCTGTTCAGCGGCGGCTACATGCCGGCGCTTGATGGTGGGCTTGTCCTGGGGCCTGGCATAAGCGACGGCTGTGACAGCCACCGTCAGGATGAAAAGCAGGGTCATTGAGTATGGTCTATGGTTGATCATTCGGTATCCTCTCTGCTGGTTTGATAAGGTAACGGGATTCAGATTATAACATTAATCCTTTAAGTATAAGTCCTAGAATACACAATGGCAAGTAGATGTATTTCCTGCCAGGCTCATTCGTGCACTCTTACTCTTCCCTTCCACTTCCACCTTTACGCCGATAGGCGCCCATGCGCATTGCTAACATGACCATAACCGTTTCCCCCTATGAGCCATCCTTCCAGGAAGAGTGGGACCGTTACGTGCGGCAGGCCAACAACGGTACCCTCTTCCACCTGCGCCGTTTTCTGGGCTATCACCCTGAAGGCCGCTTCCAGGACCACTCACTGACCTTCACCGGGCCCAAGGGTCTGCTGGCCTTGTTCCCGGCGGCTGAGCAGAAGGTGCACGGTGAGCGCCGCCTGGTCTCCCACCCCGGTGCCTCCTACGGCGGGCTGGTGGCGCCTATCGGCCTCTCCTTTCAAAACAGCTACGACCTGGTGAAAAGCCTGCTGGATTATACTCGCAGGCAGGGGTTTCACGGAATTACGCTTACCCTGCCACCGACTATCTATAACCGACGCCTGTCCAACTACCTGGACTTCGCTCTCCTGCGGCACGGATTCTCCTACCTGCGGCGCGAAGTGTCCAGCATCCTCTACCTGGAGCCAACCCCCGAAGAGAACCTGGCCAAGTTCACCGACGCCTCCCGCCGGGCGGTAAAGAAAGCCCGCCAGTCCGGGGTAGCGGTGCGCCTCAGCCGGGACTATGCCACCTTTTACGACATCCTGCTGCGCAATCTCGAGCGCCGCCACAACGTCCAGCCCACCCACACCCTGGAAGAGCTGCTCCGCCTGGCGGACCTCTTCCCCGATGAAATTCACCTGCTGGCGGCCTACCGGGGGGACCGCATGATCGCCGGCATCACCATCTTCGACGCCAGTCCGGACGTGACCCTGGCCTTCTACATCAGCCACGATGAGGCCTTCCAGCAATACCGGGCGGTGAACCTGCTGTTCTACGAGATGATCTGCCGGGCCATCGAGCAGGGCTTCCGCTACCTGGACTTCGGCATTTTCACCGTCCAGATGGAGCCCAACTTCGGCCTGGCCCGGTTCAAGGAAAGCTTCGGCGCCAGCGGCATGTTCCGCGATACGCTGGAAATCCGGCTGTAAGCCCTACCGTGCGCCAGCGGATCAAGGCCCTCTCTCTCCAGACGCTGATCTACGGCAGTGGCCATATCCTGGTCCGCTCGGTGTCGTTCCTGCTGCTGCCCCTCTATACCAACGTTTTTACCACCTATGACTACGGCGTGATTTCGCTGGCCTATGCCTTTATGGGGTTCATGGGGGTAGCGCTCAAGTACGGACTGGACGCCGCACTCATGAAGTGGTATGTCCAGACCGGGGGAGAGGACCGTGCCCGTTATCTGACTACCGCATATTTTTCGTTTGTAATAACCACGGCCGTTTCTGTCGCTTTCCTGCTGGGATTCAGGCAATCACTGGCGGTCCTCCTGCTGGGAGGTGATCATCCCCAGTTTATTGCATACATATCCGGCATTCTCTTTTTCGACGTGCTCTGGTATGTGCCCCTGCTGCTGCTGCGCTCCGAGGAAAGGCCGCTGGTCTATACCGGGTTCAGTCTGCTCAACGTAGCCGGTTCGTTGGGGCTTAACCTCCTGCTGGTCCTCAAGTACCGGATGGGGATTCAGGGAGTCCTGGTGAGCAACTTGATCACCTCCGGTTCCCTGTTCGTGCTGACCTTTCCCATCATCTGGAAACGCCTGGAGCTGCGGCGGGCCTCCCTGAGTACCTGGCGGCAGCTCATGCGCTTCGGACTGCCCTTCCTGCCCTCCGGCATTTTCGCCATGACGATGGAGCTTGCGAACCGCTACATTCTGAAAATCATGACCGACGTGGAGACCGTGGGCATCTACAGCGCGGGGTATAAGCTCGGCATGCTCATGCTCCTGATCGCCATGGGTTTTAACATGAGCTGGCACCCCTTCTTTCTAAAGCAGAAAGACACGGACGAGACCAGGCGGCTGTTTGCCAGGATAGCGACCTATCTGCTGGCAGTGCTGGGATTTATCTGGGTGCTGATGTGCCTATGGGTTCCCCGCCTGGTCCGCCTGGATCTGGGACCGGTTACTTTTTATGGGCCTGACTTCTGGCAGGGGACCGAGATCGTCCCTTGGATCGCCCTCGGCTACCTGTTTCATGCCGCCTATCTCCTGCAGCTGCCGGGTGTGTTTCAGATGGAGAGCTCCCGCTGGGTTGCCATCACCCGCGGGATAGGCGCGCTAGCCAATGTCGTGCTGAATATAGCCCTGATTCCCCTGTACGGCGTGCTGGGGGCCGCCCTGGCTACCTGCCTTTCATTTCTCATCATGACACTGGCGTTTCTGGGCATCAACCGGCGGATATACCCGGTTCCCTACGAATGGAGCCGGCTGCTGCGGGTGTTCCTGCTGATGGCCGGAATCTACGGCCTGTACGAGATCACTAAAGGAGCAGTGCTCCGGGACGTACTGTTGACGGTTTCATATCCCGTGGGACTGGTGTTGACGGGGTTCCTGAATGCCCGTGAAAGGGCCGTCATTGCCGGCTTTTTCAGGACATCACGAGCCGATAACTAACTCGTCAAAGACGGCCTTAAAGGCGGCCACGTACGTCTGTTCCCCGAACTTTTCTATGACATACCGGCGGATTTTTTCAGGCTCATAGTTACCGTAAGTATCCATGATGGTGCGCATAGCCCGGCAGAGAGCCGCCTCATCGTTCACCGGGACCAGGAAGCCGGTTTCCTCAGTCACGATGTCTTGAGGACCGCCGCAGCGGGTGGCGATTACGGGCAGACCGGCGGCCATCGCCTCTACCAGGGCCAAGCCGAAGGTTTCCACCTCACTGGGAAGGACCAGGCAGTTGCTGGCCTGCAGTTCCCCGGCGACCTGTTCCCTGGTCAGGTAGCCCAGGAACTCGATCCGGTCCTCCAGGTTCAAACGCCGGGTCAGTCGCTCCAGGCTGCTCCTCAGCGGCCCGTCACCGGCCAATTTCAACTTTGCGGGTACGCCCAGCTTTACCAGCCGGGCAAAGGCATTGATCAGGATATCTATACGTTTTTCGGCCCTTAGAAAGCAAACGGCAATGAAGATAAAATCCACTTCAGTTTTTTGCACTGGCACTACCCGCCTGATATTTTCTATCGTGACGGGATTATGGATGGTTGTAGTTTTGCCTTGCGCATCAGGGAAGATTCTGAGTATTTGTGTTTCCAAAGCTGAACTGACCGCGACGATTTTGCGGGCGTAGCGATAGGTTGTCTGTACGCATCTTTTCTGGAAGTCGCTGAAACCATCTTCGATGAGAAAGGCTTTCATGTGTTCCGATACGAGAAAGGGGATACCTTCCGATGACAGGCGTTCCGCCAGCGCAGCCCCGGCCCAGAGAGAAGAATGGATCAAGACGACATCCGGGCGGCCCTGCTGCCCCAACACCTGCCCAAACTGGCCGGTAAGACTTTTTTTATAGACTTGAAAGCTCTTTTTTACCAACTTGGGCCGCAGATTGATCGCTTCTCGCCGGTAAGTAAGTAGTCCAAACTCCATTCCCGGCTGATGGGGTTTTGGGGGAAGTTGGGAATACTTGAGCAATTTTTTAAAGGGATGCAGGACGTTCGCTATTATCACCACGTCGTGACCGGCCCGGGCCAGAATCCCGGCCCAATCGACAAAAAAGGCTCCGCTGGCCGGCCTCAATTTCGATGGGTACCAGGAAGGAATGACATACAGTTTCATTTTTTTCATCGGGCTAAAAATACACACCCTACAGTTAAAATGACATAGCTTATATGCCTAAATACAATCTGCCTGACGAGTACAATATCTATGCACGGGTAAAGCAATGGTAAGACAAATATTGGCTTTGTTTACCGTTACATTTTGGCGCCAGGCCGTCGCCCTGCTAAGCTCCTTTCTATCAGGCAACGTCCGGGCTATTAGAATACTGGGGAGCCTTGGAAAACACACAGACATCAGCCCGACGGCCCGATTCGGTAATCCCCGTCACATCTTCCTGGGTAACCATTGCTCCATAGGTTACGGCTCCCATTTGTACGCCGGTCCAAACTCAAGATTGCAGATCGGCGACCACACCCTATTGGGTCCCCGGGTCTTTATTACCACTGACAGCTTTGCCAAGTCTAAATACGAAATGACTTCGGTGCACTCGGGCCAGGAAGCGGATGTCAGGATAGGCAGCAATGTGCGCATAGGGGCTCATGCCGTGATATTGCCCGGGGTCAGCATAGGGGATGGCGCCGCTATCGGGGCCGGTAGTGTGGTTACAAAGGATGTGCCGGAGAGAACGATTGCAGCTGGCAATCCGGCCGAGTTGATCAAGTCCATTGAATGAAGACCACTTTACGTAAATTCCCCTTTCCTTATAGGGCCGCACTTGCTATTTCCAGCGATGTTGACAATACGCCTTCTCTGGAAGTTTACCTTGCCATCATGGACTATCTCAATAGCACCCGCCAGACTCCCTTTGGACCAGGACTGGGACTTGAGGTGGGCAACAGTTTCTGGTTTTTCAATGCGACCCGATCGTCCCAGCTGACATACTTTTCAGACTATGGCGGGACACAAACGGCTTTTGCCCCCCTCTGCCGCGAATTTTGGCAATCAGGACACGTGGATACCCTGCATACTTACGGCAATTTCGACGAGGGAGGTTTCCAGCGACGATATGCGGAAACAGCCGTGGGAGAACTATATAAGCGAGATGCTCAAGTCCCGGTGTGGGTCAATCACGGTACTCCCTTAAATCATCAGAACCTGGGTCCCGGCAATACTTGCTGCGGTGCCATTCCTGATCACCCGGCCTACCATATTGATCTCACAAGGTCAGCAGGCTGTCGTTACTTCTGGCTGGGCCGGATGACGCACATCCTTGGCCAGGATGCAAAAAAAACGCTAAGTGTGCGAACTAAAAACATCCTTCAGAGGATCCTGAAAAAAACAAAATACCGGTCTGTGACGAAGGATGTACTCTTCGATCCCGGGAATCGCCTCCTCTTACCCGCTGCTCTTCAGGATGACTCACAGGTCTACGAATTTCAGCGCTGGGTGAACGCCTGGGGAGAGGTCAAGATCCTCAATAGCCGGGAGTTCGGCATTCAGCTGCGTCCAAGTTGTCTCCGAACACTCATTCGCAACGAGGGCTTTCTCATCGTGTACACCCACTTCTGCGAGAACCTGGAGATTGAGACTGGACCCACGATAATGCTGCGGTCAAACCTGTCTCACTTGCAGCACCTATATACGGAAGGCCAACTGCTGGTTACCACTGTATCGCGCCTGTTACGCTTCAGGGAAGTATGTGCTCACCTGGAATATACTATTATACCTGAAGGCGAAAGGACCTTAATTGAAATCCAAGACCGCCTTACCACCCCTGTGGGCATGTCCGACCTGAACTTGAATGACCTTCAGGGATTAACCTTTTATATAGAAGATACCGGGGGCGTCCAGATCTTGTTCAAGGGCCAATCGATCCTCAATATCACAAATGCCCGAGATCACACTGGCAGACGGTCCGTTTCCATTCCATGGGTCCCCCTTGAGTACCCCCGATCATGAAAATTCTCTATATTGCGGCGCAGAATGTCGTCGGGCAGCTGGAACTCTGGCAGAGAATCCACGAATCGCGCGGGAACCGGTGCCGCTACATCACCTACTTCCCCTCGACCTATGGATTTCGCGAAGACATCTGCCTGCACTTGCCCCTGGTCCCTTACAAACACAGGGCAATCCGGTTGCGACATTGGCTTTATACCCATACCAAAAGTGCTAAGGGCAACTGGTCAGAAATCCCGGGCAATCCACCTATCTGGCAGCCAAAGACGGTGGGAGAAAGAGCCTTTTTCGCCTTTCGCGACTGGCTGTGGCATTTCCGGGTGGAGCCGGCTATTAAGAATTATGGCTTATTGGACTACGACGTTTATCATCTGGAGGGCGGCCTGGAGTTTTACCGCCACGGCGGATTTCTCAAACGATTAACTGAGCAGAGGAAGGCTATCCTTAATACTTATCACGGTACCGATTTCCGCAACCGGGGAGTCGTTCCCGCCGTGGACGAGTATGTGTGGCTTAACCTCACCAGCGAATACGATCTACTCCCCCGGCACTCCAACCTGCACTACCTGTTTCTCCCCTTTGATGTGGCCGCCTTCCAGCCCGCCCGGCAGTTGCATGATCCCATCACCATCTGCCACGCCACCCGCAGCCGGTACGTCAAGGGGTCGGAGACCATCATCGCCGCCTGCCGCTCCCTGGAAGCGTCCCATGGCATCCGCTTCATTTTTATTGAAAACCGGCCTCACGACGAGGTCATGGCCCTGAAAGCCCAATCGGATATCTATATCGACCAGGTGGCCGACGTGGCCCCCGGCTACGGCATGAACTCCGTGGAGGCCATGGCCCTGGGCCTGGCGTGCTGCACCTCCATGAACGACGATTACCAGGCTTTCATGCCCGACCATCCCTTCGTGAACGTCAGTCCCGGCAACCTGCTGGAGAAGCTGACCGAGCTGGTGGAGAATCCCCAGCTGATCCTGGAACAAGGTCGCGCTGCCCGCCAGTGGGCTGAAAGCCACCATGCCCTGGAAGTGATCGGCGATCAACTCTACGGGTACTATCGTCGGCTGGGTATCGTGTGATGACCCGGGACCGAGATCATCTTCCCAGGGTGAGTATAGTGGTGCCCACCTATAACGGCGGCCCGCATTATCTGGTCTGTTTTGAGGCCCTCTGCCAGCTGGACTACCCTCCGGAGCGCCTGGAAGTCCATGTCATCGATGACTGTTCCACCGACGGCACACGGGAATACCTCCAGCGGCAGTCGCCCCCTGATTTTGTCCGGCTCTACTTCCCGGACATCAACATGAGGCGTGCGCGGGCGCGCAACCTGGCGCTGGGCTGTGCGACAGGAGAGGTGATCATCTTACTGGATGGCGACATGGAAGTAAAGCCCGATTTCGTAAGGGAGCACGTTGCCGAGCTCTCTAAGCCAGGCCGAACGGCGGTTATCGGCCGTATAGAGCCCGCTCCCTGGCTACCCAAGTCGAGGTTAAATCACTACTTGTATGCTTCTAAATTGCGAGGAGCCCGTCAATTCGGTCCCAATGTTCATATCGGCTTTCAATACCTGTTGACCGGCAACGTGGCCCTAAGCCGGGAAGCCCTGGAAGCGGGCGGGGCGTTTGAGGAATCATTCTACCATTACGGCGGGGAGGATACACTCTTCGCCTATCGGGTAGCCCGGAAATTTCCCCACGGCATTTTCTACAGTGACAAGCCGGTGTCTTACCACCATGAAGACCGACCCCTGAGTGTCCATCTGGGCCTGCTGCGCGATTACGGCTGCCACAATCTGCCGCAAATTGTCAGCCGCCACCCGGAAATCGCCAACACACTGGCGGCGGACTTCGCCTGGCCATTAACGGGAAATTATTCCCGCTATAAGCGGGCGCTGGGTCTGGTGCTCTTCAACCCTCTTACCTACTTCCTGAGCCGGGCCTTGCTGCCGGTTACACCCTTTCCCATCAGCAATGTCCTGGTGCGCTTCCTTTTCGTTGCGGCGGTGGTGCGGGGGCTGCGCCGTTATGTACGAAAGCAGAACGGTCTCTTCCCCGATACCGACCATCAACAGCCATAGACATCGCAGCTCCCGAACGATCCTTGCTATTTGACGTACATATATCTATATTCTGTACGTCATAATGGGAATCCCATGCAAACTAAACTGACCTTACGGCTTGATAAGAGCCTCATTCAGCGGGCTAAAACCTATGCGGGTACCCGGGGAACCAGCCTGTCCCGGCTGGTGGCGGCATACTTCAAGTCCCTGGAGGAACAGCAATCGGATGTGGGGGATTTCACCCCGCTGGTGAAGGAGCTGCGGGGGGTTATCACTACCGGCCAGTCGGCTGAGGAGCTGGTGGAACGGTATCGCCGGCGCCTGGATCAAAAATACCGTTGATGAAAGCCCTGCTGCTGGATACCAACGTGGTCCTGGACGTTTTCCTGGAGCGCTCGCCTTTCGCCATACCCGCCGCCCGGCTGCTCTCGCTTATTGAGGAGGGTCATTTCCATGGCTATGTTTCAGCGGCGTCTTTTCCCGTCCTGTTTTATATCCTGTCAAAGGAAGCCTCAAAGGAAGTCGCCAGAACATCTCTGGAAAAACTGCATACGCTCCTGGCCATCGCTCCGGTTGATGAGCGGGTGGTGAACCGGGCGCTGGTATCGGATTTCTCTGACTTTGAGGACGCGGTCCAGTATTATTCAGCCCTGGGCGTCAAGGTCGATTTTATCATCACCCGCAACACCCGGGATTTCTCCGCCAGCGAATTGCCCGTTTTCAGCCCGGATGAAATGCTGGCCCTTATAGAAAGCGGCGACCCGACCCTCAGGGCCCGGTTTGGCCTGGACTGAAGCCTGATACCTCCGGAACTTTGTTCCGTGCATCCATCTTCCGCTACGTTATCTCCCACCTGCGCCGCCATTGACCTGGGCACCAACACCTGCCTGTTGCTGGTGGCCCGGTGGGATGGCTCCCGGCTGATCCCCCTGGCCCAGGAGCTGCGGGTGGTCCGCCTGGGGGCTGGCGTGGACCGCACCGGTCGGCTCTCCGAGCAGGCCCTGGTCCGCGCCGAGGCGGTTTTCCGGGAGTACCAGGGTATCATCGAGTCATATAATTGCCGCCGGGTACGGTGCGTGGCCACCAGCGCCTTCCGGGAAGCGGCCAACCGAGCCTTACTGTTCCAACGCATTCGCGCCGCCACCGGGTATGACCTCGTTAAGCTCGGCGGCCGGGAGGAGGCGGAGCTGGTACTGCGGGCCGTGCAGCACGAGTTTCCCTGCCCCGATGGCAATCGTATTGTCGTCGATGTGGGCGGTGGCAGCACCGAGGTCATTATCGAAGAGGAGGGGTGCCAGGCGGCGGTGGAGAGCCTGTCTCTGGGCAGCGTGCGGCTCACCGAGCGCTGGTTTCACCACGACCCCCCCTCCCCGGAAGACCTGTCATCCGCGGCTCAGGATATTGACAAAATACTCGATGGTGTCGAGTGGTTACAAGCTGTGGAGACTATGGTGGGTGTGGGCGGCACCGCCACCACTTTTGTCGCCATGGACCTGGAGCTGCAACGGTACGACCACGACCGGGTCCACGGGGCCACGCTGACCGCACCGACCCTACAGCAAATCCTGGCCCGCTGCACGGCCTTACCCCTGATAGAACGACTGAAGCTGCCCGGTCTCCATCCCGGTCGGGCCGAGGTGATTATCGCCGGGGGGTTGATCCTGCGGGCTGTCATGCACCGCTTCAACCTGGACCGGCTGACGGTGAGCGACCGGGGACTGCGGTGGGGGGTGGTGCTGGAGCTGGTGGAGCAGGAAAGCTGAGCGACTAGACCTCGTAGTCCACCACCCGCGTCTCGTTGGTGACCTCGCGGACAAAAGCCACCACTTCCATGTGCGCGGGGTGTTGGATATAGGTAGCCAGAGCCTCGGGGCTGTCAAATTCAGAACAGAGCACCACGTCGGCCGCCCGCTCCGAATCCTTGATATTGAGCCCCACTTCCAGGCGCCGGATTTCCGGGATGACTGCCGGGAGCGCTTCCAGGTGCGCTTTCATGGTCCAGGCGTTATCTTCCTTTGTGGCCCCGCGGGCCTTCTCCTTTAGTCGCCACATTACTATATGCTTGATCATAGCAGGTACACCAAGATTTCTGTGTCATCCTGAGCTTGCCGAAGGACGCCACATCACGATGTGCTTTATCATGAAGAGTTCCTCCTATCCCTTCGGCCTGAACCGGGCGGCGTCTAGAATAGACCAGAGGTGAATGATCCAGCCCAGTAAAAAGAACCATAGGACCACCGCCAGAACGAACATGATAATGGTCATTCCCAGCCGCCCCTGGAGCAGCTGCCCCAGCCCCGGCACGACCAGACTGGCGAATGCCGCCAGGACGTTTCCCGCTGAGCCCTGGCCCGGCATACTATGGCCCTTTCACAGCCGTCACCTTATACTTCTCTCCCCCAGTGCCTTCAGCACCTGTTCCGCCACCAGCCGGTTGCCCGCATCGCCAAGGTGTACACCATCATGAGTGAGGATACCGTTTTCCAGGTTATCCACGTTGTGGTCACGCAGATACCTGATGAAGGCCTTCCGCAGGTCCAGCAGGGGTATCTCCAGCTCCCGGGCCACCCGGCGGCTGGCGGCGGCGTATTCGTCCAGCATCGTGTCCAGGGGGTTGGTTCCGTCGTACCGCTCGCCGATGACCGAAGGGGTGCAGAGCACAGCGCGGGCCCCGCTGCCGGTGATCCTGTCGAGGATACTTCGCAGTCCCGCCTCGTAGCGGTCCCTGGGAGTGCCCCCCTGAGGCTTGATGGAGTGCCACACGTCGTTGATCCCGATGTAGACAAAAACGATGTTAGGCCGCCTGGAAAGCACGTCCCTATGTAGACGCTCCTGGAGATCGGGTACCTTGTTGCCGCCGATGCCTACGCCGATAATCTCCAGGCCCAGGTCAGGGTGCCTGATTGTGAGGGTGTCCCGGACGATGGTAACATACCCGCCGGGCTGGTCGCCCTGCATGGTGATAGAGTCTCCCAGGAAGATGATGCGGTCGCCGGACTGGAGATCAACATGAGGTGCGGAGCAGGCGGCAAGAAAAAAAAGCGCCGTTGTGAAAGGCGGTAACAACCGTTGGATGAGTGAGTTCATTGCTGGATTACCGGTTTTAATAGACTGATGCAGGAAGTTAGTCATAAACCGGCGGTTCGTAATCAGGTTGTCTGGCCGATATCCGAAATACCGCCCTCCAATTCGCCCCCACCGCCGGGGAAAATTCATTAAATTTTGCCGCCTGACGCAAACCAGGCCGGCGCCACCTTAGCTCAGCTGGTAGAGCAGCCGATTCGTAATCGGCAGGTCGGCGGTTCGACTCCGCCAGGTGGCTCAACACCCGCCCCGTCGAGAAACGCCTTTATTTTACCAGAATCTAGCCCTCTATCATTTCTCCGAATTACCGCAAATAACCACAAGAAACCACACCCAGAACCGGATACGGAACCGGATACGCATGTCCAGCCCAGATCGGAGGGTAGGCCACCTTGCATCTAAATAGGTGGAACCATTAGCCCGAATTTTTCGTATATTCGGGCGCAGCTAAAAAGAGGATGCAACAATACTCATTTTGGCATAGACATTGTACTTCAAGCATTAAGAGATTACTGAACGTACCGATATGAATTATTGAGAGGACACCCCATGAGCTCACAAATCACATTTGAGTTTCAGTTACCCTTTAGAATGAAACAGGACGGGAAATGGTATATTGCCTCATGTCCGATCTTGGATGTTCATAGTCAGGGCACCACTGAGGATAAAGCTAGAAACAATCTCGTCAAGGCTTTGCAGCTGTTCTTTGAATCATGTTTTAAAAGGGGAATCCTCGATCAAGTTCTTAAGGAAAGCGGCTTCCAACCTACCCGCCGAAGGCCAAAGCAACCTACTCCAGCGAACATTCTCAATGTACCGCTTTTCTTAGGAAGTACCCAGCGTGCCCAGGCTCACGCCCACTAATTGGCAAACCCAAGTTAAAATATTTGAATTAGATGGTTTTACGTTTGATCGTACGAAGGGCGATCATATTTGCATGGAAAAGTCTGGAGTTGCCCGTCCGGTGATAATCCCAAAATACAGTGAAGTGGGCAGGGATATTATAAAAGCCAATATGCGAACAGCCAATATGAGCCGGGAGCGATATTTTGAGCTTCTTAATCAAGTTTAGATTGGAGGATCAATATGGCTAAACAAAAGAAACGTGATACATATAAATATGTCTTTAAGGATGGAAGAAAAATCGTTCACGGCGGCATTACAGACGATCTAGAGAGAAGGGAACAAGAACATAAGAAGAAATGGCCTAAAGGTCATATAAAACAGGTAGGTCGTCAAACCACTGAAGAGGCGGCCAGAGAATGGGAAAAGGAAGAAGGTTATAGTTAAAATATGCCATAATTAAACTTACAGGGAATACATTTTCCCTCGACTAACCAGCACTCAACTCACATTAAATCCCCAGCCGATCCAGTTCAGCCAATACCCTAGTTGGAATATCACACCTGCCCCGCTCGTAGTTTGCGATGTCATCCCGGCTTAGCCCGAAACGCTTAGCAAACACAATCTGAGTCTCACCCAATTGTTCCCTGATCTGGCGGAGCCGGGAGCATTCCGCTAAAACCTAATCTGAGACTAGCCGCATATTTCACCGCCCAACAGGACCACTACCACCAGGTGAAAACACTCCTGGAAACGTGAGGTTTTATACCACCTCGCCATCGGCACCATGATCGAGGTGCCCCGCGGCGCTATTACGAGCCGATGAGATCGCCAATGTGGCCGACTTCTTCAGCTTCGGCACCAACGACCTCACCCAGATAGGCTGCGGCTTCTCACGGGACGATTCCGGCTCTTTCCTGCCGCAGTACGTGAACGAAGGTATCTACTCCGTGGACCCCTTCCAGAGCCTGGACCAGACCGGTGCCGGCGAGCTGATCATATCGGTTTAACCTGCCGGATCAATCCTTGATGCGGTACCCCCGGGCAAAAAGGAAAGCCCCAATCAATGTAAACAGGACCGCCGCGGAAACGCTGACAAACAGGGACCACCAGGGGGAAGAGTCGGCCACATCCAGCACGGAGTAGCGCAGACCGTTAATCATGTAGTACAGCGGATTGAACAGGGAAATGCTGCGCCAGACCGGTGGCAGCATGTCAATACTATAGAATACTCCCCCCAGAAACACCAGTGGCGTCAGGAAGAAATTCACCAGCATCTGGATGTTGTCCCAGGTCTTGGCGAAAATACCCACCAGCAGGCCGGCGGCCCCGAACGCCCAGCCCACTACCAACAGGAACACCAGCCCCAGGAAGGGGTGAGCCAGTGACATGTCTGTGAGCAGCAGGCCTACCAGCAGCACGAGGGCACCGTTCAACAGGCCCCGAACAGCGCCCCCCACGATGTACCCCATGGATATCTCCAGGCCGCTGAGAGGGGTAATGAGGATATCGTCGAGGAACCGCATGAGCTTGGCCTGGAACAGGCTGGATGCAGTGTTGGAATAGGCGTTGGTGATGACGTTCATCATGGCCAGGCCGGGGATAATATAGCTCATATAGTCAATCCCCTTGATATCCCCGATCCGGCTGCCCAGGGACTTGCCGAACACCACGATGTAAAGGACGGTGGTTAACAGGCCGGGAATAATGGTCTGGTTGTAAAGCGACAGGAAGCGCCGCAGCTCCCGACCGACGAAAGTGATAAAACCGGTGCTATTCATCGATACCATGTCCCGTCAGCTCAATGAACATATCTTCCAGGGTGCTGCGACAGATTCTTACGTCCTGCACCGTAACTCCAGCAGAGGTGATGCAGTTGATGATCTCTGTTAATTGCAGTTCCGGGCGGGCGGTGTATACCCGCAGGTGTCCATCGGTGAAATCGAACCGATAACCAGCCAGAGCTTTGGCTGCGTCCTGGTTCCAGCCTTCCACCGTCAGGGACATACCGTCTTTATCCATACCCGACACCAGCTCCGCCGGTGATCCCACCGCAATGATCTTTCCGTGGTCTATAATAGCCACCCTTTCACACAACTTCTCAGCCTCTTCAATGTAATGGGTGGTGAGTATAACGGTTTTGCCCTCCTTATTCAGGCGGGTCAGGTATTCCCAGAGCCTGTGGCGCAGCTCCACGTCCACGCCGGCAGTAGGTTCATCCAGGATCAGGATGTCGGGATCATGGACGAGCGACCTGGCGATCTGGAAGCGGCGTTTCATGCCCCCGCTGAGCTCCCGCGGCTTGGCCCGCTTTTTACCGGAAAGCCCGAAGGTATCCAACAGGCGGTCGGTGTTCTGCCGGGCTACCTTCCTGCTGACCCCATAGTAGCCCGCCTGAAGTATCATCAGGTCTTCGATGGCAAAGAACCAGTCAAAACTGAGCTCCTGGGCCGCCAGACCGATGTGCCGCCGGGCCTGGCGGAACTGACGCACAACATCGTAGCCCATCACTGCAACTGACCCATCGGTGATTCGCACCAGGCCGGTGGTGATGCCGATGGTGGTAGTCTTACCGGCGCCGTTGGGTCCCAGCAGGCCGAAAAATTCGCCCACCGGTACTGTCAGGTCGATCCCTTTAAGCGCTTCCACACCACCGGAGTAGATTTTGCGCAGGTTGCGGATCTCAACGGCGGGAGTCACGAGCTAGCGCTCAAGTACACAAATGTTCTCTATGTGCGGCGTATGGGGAAACATATCCACGGGCTGGATGGACGTCAGGCGGTAGCCGCCATCACACAACCGGCGCACATCCCGTACCTGGGTAGCCGGGTTACAGGACAGGTACACCACCCGGCCCGGTTCCAAGGCGATGATTTCCTCTACCAGCTTGGGATGCATCCCGGCCCGCGGCGGGTCGGAAACGATGACATCGGGCGGGGCGATATGCTGCTGCAGACGTCTCCCCTGGGTTGTGAAATATCGCGTGGACAGGTCTGCGTGGAAGAACCGGGCGTTGTAGATCTCGTTGGTAATGGCGTTCCGGGCGGCGTCTTCCACGGCGGAAGAGACCACCTCAAAACCGGCTACCTCCTGCGTCTGGCGGGCCAGGGTGAGGGCGATGGTGCCGGTGCCGCAATACAGGTCATACACCACCTCCTGGCCGCTGAGGGCGCAGGCTTGCTCAATCAGTCCGTAGAGAATTTCAGCCTGCCGGGTATTGGTCTGGAAAAATGAGTTGGCGGAGATATCGAACGTCAGCCCCTGAAGTTCTTCGGTAATAATGGGTTTGCCGTTGAGCAGTATTTCCCACTCGCCATAGGCCACGGCGGCCTTGCGGGTGTTGATATTGTTTACCACGCTCACCACCTGTGGGAAGACGGCCACCAGCTCGTCCGCCAGGGGTTTCAGGCGCTGGGGCTCCTCGCGGGAGGTAACGAAGTTGACCATCACCTCCGGCGAATCGGCGGTGTTGTCGGTGGAGCCGGAGCGGGCAGTACGAATAACCAGGTGCCGCAGGAAACCGGTGTGGGCCTTGATGTCGTACGGTTCCAGGTCGTGCTCCTCAACTTTGGCCTTTACCCACTGGATGATGCCGTTACCCACCGGGTACTGAAGCCAGCACTCGTGGATATCCAGTACCTTGTCAAACCGTCCGGGAAGGTGCAGACCCAAGGCCCGGGACGGCACACTGCCGGGAGTATTCAGATCGATGATCCAGGGGTGGGGGGAGAAGGTGAACTCCATTTTGTTGCGGTAGTGGTAGGTCTCGTGGCAGCCAATGATGGGCTGTACCTGAACGTCGGCGAAGCCTCCCAGCCGGGCGAACAGGTCCTTCACCTGGGCCTGCTTCTGCTCCAGCTGCTTCTGGTAGGGGTAGTCCTGGGTGGCGCATCCACCGCAGACGCCGAAGTGGGTACACCGGGGCTCTACGGCATCAGGCGAAGGCTGCAGCAGCTCCTCAACCCGCGCCTCAGCGAATCCCCTGCGCCGCTTGATGATACGCGCCCGCACCTTCTGGCCCGGCAGCGCCCGCTGGACAAACACCACGAATCCATCCCGGCGGGCCACGCCCTTGCCGCCATAAGCCAGGCTGTCTATGGTGAGGTCCAGGAGCTCGCCTTTCCGGGGCAGGCGGGTGGTAGACTGAGAAGTGGATACTGGGGTTGCGTTCATCGGGAGCGAATTTACAGCGGTGAATGGAAAAATCGAGGAATAGAACCTGGTTTTTATGTATTATTATGATATAACATGCCGGCAAATGGGGTGGAGTAAATGGAGCGATCACACCTTCTGGACAGCCCGTGCCGGAACGTTTCGCGACCATGATCAATGCCATCGATGAGGTTTACCCGAGGTATGATAATGACTGTCAGCGTGCCTATGAGTCCGATCCTCTCTGAATCGGGCTTATTCTTATTAACCTTTTGAATTCTCGGAGCGCCTAATGAGTGGCATAGATGGAAGAGGACGGAGCACTCATGACCACGTTTCTATATGGGGAATGGGGGATCTTTTACCAATTGGTGATGAGGCACCGGGCAAAAGTCCTGCAGTTCAACTCTCGAGCCACAGGGTATGTGGATGACACTAAGTGATGAGGGAGACCGAGTTGACACAGGGAACTAGTTGCTGGAATATTTAGTAAGACAGCTGAATAATAACATAGGGAAGTTATGAATAAGCAAAAATACTTCATCATTGTTGTGCCAATTATTCTTGTGATAATGGCGTTGTATTTCACGCGAACCAAGGCAGAAGGAGCGGCTGATTTAGTGGTCAATCCAAGTCAAGGACCGTTTCGGGTCACGGTGACGACTACAGGCGAAATACGAGCCTTAAAGAACACTCCTATTATGGGACCTAAAACGGCCAGACGTTCACGGGGTGTTCAAAATTTGACAATCCTGAAGTTGGTCCCTGAAGGGACTCTGGTTGAAAAGGGTGACTTTGTGGCTGAACTGGATAAATCGAGCATTCAGGATCAAATTAACAGCTTAGAGCTCACGTTGGAGCAATATGAGAACAACATTGAACAGGTAAGGCTGGACTGCACCATGACTTTAGCTAACGCCCGGAATGAGTTGATCAATTTAGAGTTTACCACGGAAGAGAAGTTATTGTATGCGGAGCAGTCGAGATTTGAAGCGCCAGCCGTAGTTCGCCAGGCAGAA
>JABUBL010000109.1_pt1 | contig 18646 bp, 18 predicted proteins | sample 7240371 | NCBI WGS metagenome assembly JABUBL01 (sample SAMN07256343, study PRJNA390944) | subsurface metagenome | isolation source: Methane hydrate marine sediment | place: Pacific Ocean: Eastern North Pacific, ODP site 1244 | collected 2002
TCCTATCTTCGTCTGATACTTGAAATGCCTTCTTCACTTTGATAAAGAAAATAACTGCAAAACTGAAGATGATGGGTACAACAGCCATTGAAATAATAGCCATTCGTACATTCAGCATAAGCATTATTGGCAAAACTGCACTTACCATAAAAATTGCTCTCCCAACTTCTATAAACTGTATTGAAATAAATCTCCGCACTGTATTGAGATCTGAAGTGCAACGCTGTATTAGATCACCAGTTTGGGCTTTCACGTGATAATCATATGGCAGATGTTGTAAGTGATCATATAGCTGTTCGCGTATATTTTTGGCTATAGATTCAGATGCAATCGCAGACCATTTTCCTTTTAAGAAGAGAAATAGTCCTCCCACTACAGTCAACGTCACTAAAATTAAACTACCGAGCCACAGATTCATAGATAATACACTCCTACCACCAAGAGATTGAATGAATGATTGTAGCCATCCAGGCATGTGCATAGGCTTATCACCGATGATGGAATCTATCATTACACGCAATACAAGGGGTCCGATTAGCGAAAGGAGTGTAGCTATGCCAACAGCAATAATCGCTCTCATATATAGAGCTCTATTCCCTTTCATAAAATTCCAAAGTATTTTCAATCTAAATAACATATTTACTCGCTTTTATTTATACATTTTTTGACTGAACCCGTTTTTTCATCATATCCGGAACCAATCACTTAACATTTTTCTTTTCATCTTCTTCCATTTTTTCATAAACACGCGTTAACACAACCCTCAACCTCTCCAAAATAAGGTGCCTGTGTCGTAGAATAGGTAAGCAATGATACTGACGAAGATAGGAATAATCTTAGGAATCATCGAAAAAGAGAGCCCAGGTGATTGAAAATAAAATGCGGAGAATTGACGAACCCGAGAGACAGAGTTAGAAATAAGTTGAAGGAAATGTCTAAGTCTGAAATCTGAATAAAAAACGAATGACGCAGTCTTACGTCTACATGACGAAGGACGATCAGCGAACAAACGTCGATATTCAGGTCAGACTATTATAATTCTAAACATTCTCACTTCAACCTCACTTCTTAAATCTTTTCAGAACTAACAATGCCTCCTTATATTTTTTCTCTAGTTTTTATTAATCGATTAATATATAGTAGTTTTTTTCCAATGTCAAGTTTTTTTAAAAAATTTTTTAAAAAAATGAAAATGACTACAATGGCTATCGTTTAATAAAAAGGACATACATTGGTCTTATTGTACATACTATCAGTAAGCCAACAAACCACCAGATGTTTATACTCATTATCCGTGGTATTAGTTTGACTATAACAAGAGCCACAAACATAGCAGCACCCTGAGCCAGTTTTATATCTACGATATTAAACCCTTTAACCCTTTCATTCATGTTTTTTATAAATCCCATTGTGACACCTCCTTCTTTACTCTAATTTAATCCAAATTTTAATAAACAAAATAGTCCAACATTCCACTTGGTGATCAATTTGTACGACACTGTTTTGCGTATAATAGACACTGTCTTGCATTTACGAGGTCAGGCTCTTTAAGCACAAACTAAAAATTCTTATTCCCTTAATCAAAAGTTTCATTCTTAATTCTACCCGCTTTTTTTATCTTTTTAACCGATTAAATAACTCACTCAGGGATTTAATACCCTTCAACTGCTCTTCATTCCTATTGATTTCATCCTGCAACCTCCTGATCTGCTCCCCATATATTAACTCCAACTCCTCTTTCATTCTTACACCCTCAATACTCTCATCATGAGTAAGTTCCTCTTTCTCCTTTTCTGCCATCTCTATCGATTTCCTCAAAACCTTTATTTTAGATTCTAAGAAATGTTTCCTGCTCTTCCTCTTTTTACTTATAGTATACATACTCTGAAATACAAAATACAAGGCAGGAATAGCTACAATTGTACCAATCACACCAAACTTTGTAAAAGGGTTAAGCCCCTGAGATAATAATGCAACAAGAATAACAGCAAGTCCCCCAAGAATACCTAATATTTTAAGCCCCTCTTCTACCCTCCGTGAACCATACCTCAGAGATAGAGAATCTCTTACATCAATCATTCTATTTAAATTATCAAGCATGTACTTAACCTCATTCAGGATTCCAAGAAGTTGTTTCGTGTACTTCTTTGTATTAGAATACTGCATAAGCTTTTCTGAATCACAGGTTCTAAACTCTGCATTCTCAAAATCGGCCAACCTTTGCGAAACAAAGGATGAGAGTCTCATAAAGTTCAAACTCTTTGTCTCCAAAATCTCCCTTTTCTCTTGCCATAAGCTTTCATGACCTTCCTTTGAACGTAATCGTAAGTCTGTAAGATCGCCTTCTATATCACGTTGCCACCCCATTCCAAGCAAGCGGAAGCGATTAAGAAAAACCCGGTAATGGAAGAACATGAGTAAATCCTCCTTTAATCCTTCATAGAGCTTCGGTGTCAAATAACTATCCTTTCCAATAAGGTAAACTTCAAAATTTGCAAGTGAAACCTTTCTTAATTTATAGTGCCTAAACTGTGAAATATCTGATGAGAGACACAACACGAAAATCTTATTCCCTAAATTACTATGTAAACCAGATTCCCCAATAATAAAAGCATCCAACCCTAATTCCTCTTTTAACTCATTTACAAATCCCTCACCACGCTTATCCTTCTCTTCAATGCCTTCAATACCAAGGGCATCCCAGAGGAAGGAAACGAGGAATGACAAAAGTGTACCTTCTCTCTTATTCTCTTTATCCATATCCTCAAAATTCAAAGAAAAAAGTGAACCCTGTCGCTTATCCTCTCTATCATTATACTTAAATTTAACAGAAAAAAATGTGGATGGTTCACTAAGCATCTCAAATCTTTTCCCTTTTACTTCATATCTGAATTCGCCAATTGCTATTCCATCTTCAAATAAAGTTATCTCAGATTCAAATGGAATCGTGCAAGTAGTATCTTTGATCTTGACTATCTCTCCTGAGATAAAGGGTATGCTTAACCTATGTACCCAATTGACAGAAAGAAGTTGGGTACCTGGATACTTTTCCTGTATATGGGTTTTAAACTTATAGAGATCAACTTCACCTCCGAGGAAAAATGGATTATAAAGAAATATTCTCATTCTCCCCTCCTGGTATAATAAATTATACCTAATTATTTACCCTGTGAAATAATTCTATCTTCGATAATACTTGTATTTCACGGGGCAGACAGTGGTTTATCTTGCCTATATTACACAAATACTTTCACTATGTCAAGAGAGAAATTAGTGAAAGAATTTAATGGGGGATAATCTCGCAAAAGAGGCTTGACTCATCTACCTCTATTATTTTAGCATCGACATCAAACTCCTCAGTTAATGAGAGGAATTGCTCAGGCTGTACTGTTATTGCTGTGAAACCATCCTTACAGACGATTACACCATCGTGGGTCTTTTCCTTATCGTACTCCCCCAATAGCCCAGCATTCGACTGCAGTTGAAACCATTCCAATCGATGCTTCCAGAATTTGTTGGAATAGGTTGAAAAGAGGACAGTCCCTCCATGTTTGGTCACCCGAATACTTTCTCTCATCAAGTCACGGTGATCAACATGAAATGCCGAAATGCCGTTCTGTATGCAGAGGACCAGGTCAAAGATCCGGTCATGGAAGCCAAGTTGAACAGAATCCATATTGAACAGTAGGCAGTTTGAAATGCTACCAAGCATTTCCCATCCAAGGAATAAACTATTAAGTGCAGTATCAATACCAATTACCAATCCTGCTTTATGCATAAGCCGGGAAAGAACCCGACCGTAACCGCAGCCCAGTTCAAGCACAGTATCACCTACATTAATTTTCTCAAGAACATGTCCTATCTCTGCTTCAAGGTACTGTCGAACCCGTGGAGTGGCGATTTCGTAACAGCGCTTCAGCCAATCAGCAGAAAGTTTATCCTTGTAATAACTGCTCATACTATTTTTCTAAAAGCGTAAACGAATCTAAAAATTTCTTATCATCGTTTGAGATTTCTTTCCTTTTAAGTGTTAGTACCGTTACCTGATAGAGTCTCCTCCCAACCAGAAACAGGCGAGTCAGGTAAATAGTTTTCCCATTAGCTTGTTCGATTTTCATCTCCCTCCCAGGATGTTCATTAATTGATATAACACTTCTGCTCACCAAATTACCTTTCAAGTTTACTACAGCTCCATAGCATGCAATATCCAATAACGAATCCTGTGTATTACTCTGTAAAAAAGTATCCGGATAATCTGAATACCCAACCATATACACAACGTCCTCCTGTTCAAGTGTGAGTAAGAAAAAATCAATTGGTCCAATTGCAGAATTCGTTTTTACTATCTGTTTAGAAGGTTTTCCCGGCATCAGAATTGAGAATCCTCCTTCAGATAAATTGAATTCCCTCCATGCAGACCTCTGACAACCTGCAATAACTATTAATAGAAATAAAATAACTAACGGTCTCTCTTTCATGAGACTATCCTCCTTTACCCCGTTAGAAAACCTTCAAACCCCTATTTTTCAACATGGGAATCTCAACGTTTGATGGTGTTCTTGGAAACCCATTTGGAAGTCTGTCCAGTGCATCTGCAAGCTCTTCATAAATCTCTTCGTTCACTTTTTATCCTCCTTCCCTCGTTCCATCCACAAGAAGCGAAAAAGTAACTCCCCATTTTTAGATTCCATTTTCTTTTAATTTACTCAACTCCATAATCATCTGAGAAGTCGATTTAACTAAGATTGTATCGATTCCAACTTCTGAAGCGCTTTTCACATTATCAGGATTATCATCTAAAAAGAGCACACTTTGTGGTTCTAATTTTAAATAGTTTAATATGGCTTCATAGACTTTTTTTTCCGGTTTTCTTGCACCAATTTCATATGAGCAAAATACCTTTTCGAAATTCGACAGTACAGATGAATATTTTACTTTCCATTTCTTTGCATGTAAAATATTTGTATTCGTTAAGATAAATAACCTATATTTTGACTTTAAATCCTGGAGTGAATTTTCTATTCCAGGAACGATGTTTAGATATATATTGTTCCAGCCATTATTAAATTCAACTTCATTCATTTGAAATCCCAATGTTGCAAGAACATATTTTCTATACAAACCAGGGTCAATCTCTCCTCTTTCAAATTTATAATACATCCCGTTAAATGCGAATTTCTTTTTTATCTCAACTGCATTAAATCCAGTAACTTGTGCCCAATACGCAAACATGTTATTAAATGAGATATTAAAAATTACGTTTCCCAGATCAAATATTATAGCCTGATAATTATTCATTTTATTATAACTTCAATTCGAAAAACCCTTTGAGTTCATCAATTTCAGGATTTCAAAGTAAATAAACGGTTCGCCACCATGTGCCGTAAGGGATTTAATCGGCTGAGTTTCTTTCAACTCCGATAACCACCTTTCAGCATCTTTCAGATCCATAATACCGTTTCTCTCTGGACCAGCTTTGTAACTGCAGTGTTTACATTGTGACGGGCATTTGAATGTCAGTAGGAAATCAGCACCATTTACGTGCATTGCTATATTTCATCCTTCCCCGTTTTCATAACATTCACAATAGCAAATTCTTACACAATTTTCAAGTTATTTTTTTATATTCAGATAACCGCACCATTTAAGGTGCGAAAATATTAATGCAGGCTAAAGCCTGTGGTTATCGGATGGTAAAGAAAGATTAAAAAAATTTTGGCTTGACAATCCATTTATTTGGTGATAAATTAGAAATATGCGTGTATGTATTGCTTCAGACCCATACCATCCATATCCATCAGGTGTGACGGAATATACATATAACCTTGCAAAATCCCTTAAAGAAAAAGGGCATAGTGTAACAATCCTCACACTCCATTATCCTGATGAAGAAAGAGAAGAAGGAGTTGAAAGGGTCGGGAGGGTAGTCTTTATCCCTATGAATGGAACCCTTGCTACAATACCCTTGTTTAATCCGTTTGTTGTGAAGTCCTTTTTCACAAGGAAAAAATTTGATATAGTTCATTTAAATGCTCCTTTCTTTCCCAATATCTCCCACTGGGCATTAAAATACTCCCATTCCCCCTGCGTTGCAACATTCCATACAACAGGGTTCATAAAAGTAAACATTGGTGCGCGATATTATAATAAGATTTTCCCTTTCTATGAAAAATTGAAAGCACGTATCGGGGTTTCCCCTGTTGCAGTTGATTTTATTAAGCCATATATTCCTGGAGACTATTTTATTGTTCCATGCGGAGTCGATATGGGAAGGTTCACACCAACAGGGAAAAAACATCCGGAGATTACAAAAGTGAAGGGAAAAAAGATTCTCTTTTTAGGCAGGCACGATACAAGAAAGGGACTTGGTCAACTACTCCATGCATTTAAACTCCTGCGAAAGGAGATGAATGTCTATCTTATTGTTGCAGGAACAGGACCGGAAAAATCTACCTGTGAAAATTTTGTAAAGCAACATAGACTAACGGAGCATGTCCATTTCTTCGGGTTTATTCCAAAAGAAGATATTCCCTCTGTCTATCGCTCTTGTGATATCTACTGTTCCCCTGCACTTGGTGGTGAAACATTCGGCATTGTCCTGATAGAAGCAATGGCATCAGGAATTCCAGTTGTTGCCTCCAATATCGATGGATACAAACAGGTAATAAAGGATGGAATAAACGGATTATTATGTAATCCTCATTCCCCAGAAGATATTAAAGATAAGATATCTTCTCTTCTATCAGACAATACATTGAGGATTAGACTCATAACGGAGGGATTACATACTGTTTCTCAGTATGAATGGAAGAGGGTATCACAGAGAATCTATGAAATCTACGAAGACGTAACTTCAAAATAGTATTGGGGTCAGACCCCTTTCACCCCATTGCTAAAATAGTATTGGGGTCAGACCCCTTTCACCCCATTGCTAATATTCTGAAACTCTGATGTTTTAACACTCTGGTACTCTGATATTCTTCTTTCTGCTTACTCCCTACTGCCCACTAATTACTGTCTTCAGTGTGCTTCAAGCCAGTTGTTACCTATTCCAATCTCAACCTTGAGCGGTACTGATAGTTGTATTGCATTCTCCATTTCATTCGCTATTAATGCCTTTGCCTCAGCGATATGACGTTCATCCACCTCAAAAAGCAGCTCATCATGAATCTGAAGAACCATTGTTGCATTAATGGATTCGTTCCTTATTCTTTCATCAATCCTTATCATTGCGAGTTTTATGATATCAGCTGCGGAACCCTGAATAGGTGTATTAACTGCTATTCTTTTGCCAAACTCTCTTATATTATAAGCCTTGCTTTTAAGTTCTGTGACCCTTCTTCTCCTTCCAAGAAGTGTTTCTGTGAAACCTTTTTGTTTCGTCTCTTCAATAATAGTATCAATCCACTCCTTTACTTCCGGATATGTATCAAAATATGAATTTATAATGACCATCCCCTCTTCCGGTGTAATATTAAGTTCCTGGGCGAGTCCGTATGGACTCATACCATAAATTATTCCGAAATTTATTATTTTCGCCCTTCTTCGCATCTCTCTTGTAATATTCTCTTCAGTGATTTTGAAGATACTTGATGCTGTTTTTGTGTGAATATCAAGTTCGTTAAAAAATGCATTTTTCAGGTTTTCATCATCCGAAACGTGTGCAAGGATGCGAAGTTCTATCTGTGAATAATCACAGGATAGTAGTTTCTTTCTTTTAGGTGCAATAAAACCTTTTCTTATCTCCCGCCCAAGATCACCCCTCGCAGGAATATTCTGAAGATTCGGGTTTCTTGATGCAAGCCTCCCTGTAGCAGCTGTTGTTTGAATAAATGTAGTATGGATCCTTCCATTTTCATCTGTAAGTTTTGGAAGTGTATCAATATATGTTGATTTCAGTTTGTAAAGTTCCCGGTATTTGAGAATTTCCTTCGGTAAATCGTGCTGTGCGGAAAGAGTAAGGAGCGTTTCTGAATCTGTTGAGAAACCTGTCTTTGTTCTTCTTGGTGGATTGAGTTTCAATTTCTCAAAGAGTATATGTTGAAGTTGTTTTGTAGAACGAACATTGAATGTTTCCCCTGAAATATTGTAGATATTCTTCTCTATTTCACTAATCTCCTTTTCATATTCTTCACTTAGATTATCAAAGAATTTCCTGTCCACAAGAATACCTGCCCTCTCAATCCTTGCAAGAACAGAGACAAGGGGCATTTCTATTGTATAGAAAAGCTCACTCATCTCTTCGTCCTCGAGTTTTGCTTTTATTATTGGGTAAAGGTAAAAGTCAGTTTGGACATATCTTGAGAGTTCCTGCTTAATTTCACACACTTCTATTTTCTTTTTTTTGTATTCCTTGATTAAATCTTCTTTCTTCTTTAAGATTTTGTTTCCGAACCTTAATGAAACGAAATCAATAGTATGACTCCCCCTTGAAGGATCAAGGAGGTAAGATGCAATGGAGATGTCAAAGAAACCTTTACCTGTATTAATATCTTCTGCTTTCATCAAATGCAACAGGGATTTCATATCCGTTGATATTTTTAATGTTCCTTTCTTATTGAGGAATGGGTGGAAATTCTTATAATCAATACATCCCTTCTCCGGTACTTCTGTTACCCAAACATTATCAGAAGTAGCAAGAGATATCAGAGAAGAACCATCAACATTCAAAAACTCAATTGCTGCTAAATCTTCTATTTCATTTACCATCTTCCGCATCTGAGCAATTCCTATTTCTTTGAGATCGACCTGTCTTTCAGACTCTTCTCTTAGCTCTCCCATAAGGGATGTAAATTCAAATTTTGTAAATAGTTCCTTTAATCTCTCATTCCTCTTTCCCTTATACAATAGCGAATTAATGTCTATATCTATCTTTAGATTTGTATCTAAGGTAACAAGTTTTTTTGAAAGGTTTAATTGCACTTCATCAATTGCCGATGCTATTTTTGCGGATTTAATGTTTGCCTTATTCGCAATGATATTTTCAATGTTTCCAAAATCCTTTAATAATTTTGCTGCAGACTTTGGTCCAACACCTGGAACTCCCGGAATATTGTCCGAAGTATCCCCTACAAGAGCAAGATAATCGGTCATTTGATGTGGAGAGACGTCCAGTTTTTTCTTTACTACATCTGGTGTAATAAGTTCTTCTGCTATCTTGCCCCTCCCAGGTTTGATTATATCTATCCCCTCATTTGTAAGAAGCTGGAGAAAATCTTTATCCCAGGAGATGAGTGTTACTGAAAATCTGCTTGAAAGGGCACGCTGCGCAAGAGTTCCCATAATATCATCTGCCTCAAAACCCTCTACTTCGAGAACAGTGATTCCCATTGCTTCTATTAACTCCTTTACAACATCCATTTGACCACATAACTCATCGGGCATCTTTTCCCTTGTTGCTTTATATTCCTTGAAAATCTTATGTCTGAATGTTGGCTGGGGAGTATCGAAACATGTTACGATATGTGTAAATTTTTGCTCCCTCAAAATTTTCAACAGTGAATTTGCAACACCAAAGATAGCACTCGTATTCTCACCTTTTGAGTTCCTTAACGGACTATTGATAAATGCAAAGTACGACCTGTATGCCATTGCTGAACCATCAATGAGGATGAGTCTATTCTTGTTTTTTTGTTTCACCATACTTTTGGGAAGGAAAAACTGTTATGGCGGTGCGAGACCTGGTTTTTATGTCTGAACTTCAGTCTATTTGTACAAATCCTTCTTCTCTATATAGTCAATTACAGAATCCGGTGTCAGGTATTTTATCTTTTTACCTTTTCTAATCCGTTCCCTGATTTCCGTTGAGGAGATTTCAATCTTTCTTGTATTTAGAAAATTCATCTTCTTCTTGAATCTCGGAAGGACATCCTCCTTTGTGTAAAAAGGTCTTGGAATAACTACTATTTCAAATTCTTCAAGGAGGTCATCCGGGTCTTTCCATATCTTGAATTCTACTGCGGAGTCCATACCTATAATAAATGAGATATTGGAGATTTCAGATTCCTTCTTTATTGCTCGTAAGATATTTATTGTATATGAAGGTCCTGGGAGTCTCTTTTCTATATCACTGCATTGAAATCTGGGATTTCCTCTTGTTGCAAGGTTGACCATGTTCACTCTATCCGGGAATGGTGCAAAACTTTTTTTATGGGGTGGATCAAGGGTAGGTAAGAAAAGTAGTTTTTGAGTCCCGATTTTCTCAAGTATATCCTGTGCTATGATTAAATGTGCATAATGGATTGGGTCAAATGTGCCGCCGAAGATTGTTACACTTCTCATTCCTTTTTACCCCGTTAGAATGCCCCGTATGAAATTCTAACGGGGTTTACTTATCTTTTCAAGCTCCTTCTCTGCTTTTTCAGTAAATTGTCCCTCTTCTTCACTCAACTCCTTAAAAATCTCTTTTGCTTCCTCTTCCCTACCAAGCTTTCTATAACAGAGTGCGAGCGTGAACCTTGTCTCATCGACGTAAGAAGATGAAGGGTAACTTTCAAGAAGGTCATTTAGATATATCTCTGCGCTCTCAAAATGTCCGAGTTTATAATATAGTTTTCCATTTTCCAATTCCTTCTTCGAAAGTTTATCAAGACATTTCGCTCTTACTTTTTTAGCATCCTCTATCCACCCACTCTCTGGGAAGCGAATAATAAACCTATCAATAATCTTCAGGGCATCTTCTGTTCTTTTCTGATCCAGGTAATATGCAGGAGATGCCTTGTAGTATGTTAAACCCAATTTATAATGTGCATCATCAAGATAAGGACTTTCAGTGAAGTTTTGAATGAGAAATCTGTACTCTACGACTGCATTTTCGTAATCCCTTGCATTTAAATACGATTCTGCAAGATAAAACTGCGCCTTATCAATGAGCTCACTCCCAGGATGTTCAAAAACAAGTTTCTTGAAACCATCAATCGCACGACCGTATTTTCTCTTCTCAAAAGCATTTTTGGAAATCTCAAATAACTCATCAGCTGGCAGCCCAGGTTTTATTGTCTCTTTTGTGCAGCTTAATAACAAAAGCGAAAAAAGAATTGCAATGGGCAATATCTTCACTATTCCCCCTTTCTTAGTTGAGTCAAAACTCCTATCTTCTTTCGTGCTAAGGAAGCAATCTCACTGTTTCGAAACCTATCTAATTTCACAACCTCTCTGTAACATCGCAAAGCATTATTATAATTGCCACACGCTGAATAGATCTCTCCCATAAGGAAGTATGTATCATCAATAAGTGTTTTTGGAGAGTTTATTTCTATTATATTTTTACAGTAGACCAAAGCAGAATCGAATTCTTTCCCCGCAAAAAGGTCCTTTGCAAGTTTATATGAAATTTTCCCCCTTCTGTAAATGATATCGCTTGAGGAGTCATCGACAGATATTTCTATTGCCTTCTTTAACATTCCGACTATCTCGTATATATCCATCAGTTCAGTCTTTACTTTTGCAAGTATATGTGGTTCTGTGATGTTATCAATTCCCTTTTCAAAGAAATTCATTGCCTCTTCAAGATCGTTTCTGATGTAATAGTAGTGTCCTAACGTGTAAAATCCATTATCAAGATTGTATTCACTTTCTATATTGAGAAGGGATCTATATGCTTTTACTGCAAGATCTGTTCTTTTTCTCTTTTCGAATCTATCTGCAATACTAATATAAGCAGTAACAAGACTATCTTTAAGATATGGGTATCTTTTGAATATATTCATGAATATATGGTCTGCTTTATCAAACTCAAATATTGCACTATAAGATTTCCCAAGCAGCAAACTAACAGTTGCTGTTCTCCTGGATGGTTTTATCGTTTCAAGTATCTCTATTACCTTATTATATTCTTGATTGTTAAAATATTCCCGAGCTTGTTTTCCTTTAATTGCTGCTTCTCTGTTGCATCCAACAAGGTATAAAAAAAGGATTACCGTGAAAATAGTGAAATGGAAGATGTTTTTCATTCCTCTTTATATTCTTCCAACAATTTTTGTTATTAAGGTTGTCAGAAATGGTTCTGTTCTGGAGGCTGCACTAATCACATCCTCCAGATTGACCGATTCCATTGCATCAGGAAGCCCCATATCTGTTATTACGGATAGGCCAAGGATTCTCATACCCATATGCCTTGCAACAATCACCTCTGGAACCGTCGACATTCCAACAACATCAGCGCCCATGGTTCTTAACATTCTATATTCAGCTCCGGTACCGAGAATTATTGCAACATCCGGATTATGGTCTATAAGATTTTTTATATAATCCCTTGCTTCGATTACCATATCGTAAAGGACCTTTTTCTTCTCCACACTACCTTCCTTGAACTAAACTCTATCTTATCTAAAAAGGTCGCCGAAACCTTTTAAGGGCTCACGGGTCTCCCTTTTAGCCTGTTTTCTCTCTGTTTCACCTGGCTTTTCCTTTTCATCTGGCAATTCTTCAATCTCCAATTCTTCCCAGTTTTTATTTAGTACCCCCAACTGCGCTTCAACGAGTCCCTTAAATTGAGCAATGAATGAATCCCTTTGACTCTTTAAAGAAGCGACCTGAGTCTGGATCTTATTCACCTGTGACCGTGCTTCTTCTAATACGTGATCTGCCTGAATTCGAGCGTTTCGGAGTATGAGTTCCGATTCCTTTTCCGCATTTCTCCGCAATTCATCTGTGGTTTTCTGTGCACTTGTTAATGTGTTCTGGAGGGTTTTTTCCATCCTTCTGTAGTCCTCAATCTTAGAATCAAGGTCTCGAAGCTGTTCCATATAGATGGTGTTCTCTTTTATGAGATCTTCCATCTCTTTTGCTATCATCTCAAGGAAGACATTCACTTCGTTTCTATCATAACCTTTGAAGGTAGTTTTAAATTCCTGTTTTCTAACATCAAGTGGAGTTATCTTCATATCTTTCCCCCTTTATCAAGCAAACCAGAATTTGAGAAATTGAAATATCAAAACACGAAATTATGAAATTGGAAATTGTTTCTTGGATATTTTGTTCTAATTTTCCTAATTTCCATTTTCGTATTTTCGTCTGTTAAGAACATTTTCCTATCTTCGTAATTTCGGTCTCTAAAATTTCCATTTTCCCGTTTTCCTAATATCGATACTCTCGTAATTCTTACCTTTAAGATTGGTGGAGGCGGTGGGAATCGAACCCACGTCCAGAGGCATCAAACTGACAGCTACTACATGCTTTTTTCGGATTTTTATTTCACCTTAAAAGACTCCTCCGAATAGGATTCTCTAAAGGTATAACCCCTTAGATCTCGTTCTTCTGACAGGGATAAATCGGAAAAACCAGTCTGTCAATCCGTCACCTTTTCCAAACTCGACAGACAAAGTTTGAAAAGATGTTTGCTGACTTATGCAGCAAATGCGACTTGGCTTGTGCCAATTAGATTTTTGCCACTTTGTGCGAGGTTGTGGCACCTCGGCATGCAACCGTCAGACTGCACACCACTGTCGAGACCATTCGCCCCCAAGTATTCAAATCTTTTAAGCCCTGATTTAGGCTTGCTTAAATATAGCAAGAAAAGAAAAAAAAGTCAAGCCTTTTTTGCCTTTTTGGAAAGCATAAACTGATTTACCCCTATATTAAAATCAATATGTTGGTATTGTCGCTAACAAAGATAAAAACTGACAATTATGAAGTGAGAATTAGAAATTGGGAAGTAACATATATTAAATAGGATTGAACTGTTATATTTTGGGAAGAATGTATTTTTTTTACTTGACAAAAGGATTCTATTTTTATATACTACTTTGGATTATAACTATACAGAAAACGAAGAGTTTAACATAAGTAATCTTGTTATTGCAGAGCTAAAATTAAAAAAGGAGAATAAACTGAACATACCTCCAACAAGGATGATAGCAATGAGACATGGCAAGAACAGGCATATTATTCCTATGCAAAGACAGAAGATGAACATCAGCAGAATAGAAGGGTTGAATTTAAAGTTTTGAGGGCGGCTTTTGAAAACATGGTGTGTGGTAGTCACACCTCATGTAGCCGTGCAATGAAGAAAAAGAAAATGGAGAAAAAGTAAATGAATAAGAAATCCCTTATTTTAGGAATCATAATAGTTCTTCTCTTTACTGCTGTTGGATTTTTATCCATTCAAAAATTGAGTCTTACAACCTATAAAAGGAGTATCCCTGGGCTCGAAATATGGAAGCAAAGCACTCTCTCTCTGAATGCAAACATCGCAAATTCCATTGTTGATTATGTTATTGATAATGACCATTTTGTGCTCGGGATGTATGAATCTGATATAAAGGACAACATTACTGGTTTTTTATACCTTATTATCATTAACAAAGAGGGGAAAATTCTTACTCATTCAGATTCTACTCAGATCCTTCAGGATTATCAACTGGGAGGATTAAATTCTCTTGGAGATAGGAAAAATCTTATCCAGTATAGTAAAGAAAAAGAGATTTATGATATTGCAACACCTATAATGCTTGAAGATATAAGAGTTGGAGAAGTTCATCTTGGACTAAAGAATCCATGGATAGGTGTAACAGAGGAACAACCACCTAACAATCTGGTGAAAATACTATTTATAGCAGCTGCATTTATTGGCATAATTCTCTCTATAGTCGGAGCTATTGGCACCGCTGCGCCTTCCAAAACTACTGGTTTTATCTCGAAAGAACAAGTTAAAACATTGAAGAGGAATAAACAGGAACTCGAATCGAAGATCAATGAATTAAAGAAGGAATTTTCTACGTTTTCTAAAAAGAAAGAGGAAATCACAGGAGACGAAGATGAAATAAACAAACGAATTACAACGTTACGAATGGAAGAAGCAAAATTATTAAAAAACGTAGATGAAAAGAAAGTAATGTTTGAAAAACTCGAAGAGAGCGAGAAAGCAATCTCTTTATCTGTCCCTTCTTCAGAAGCTGATAAAATAAAAAAACAACTTGCCTTAAAGGATAAAGAAATTAATGACCTGAAAACCCATATCGAAAACATGAAAGCACAGGGAGAGAAAAAAGCAGCTTTGCAGGAAGTCCCTGCTGATATGGATGAAATGAAGAGGGAGGAGCTTGAGTTAACGCAGCGAATTGTAAAAAAGAGAAGGGAAGAAATAATTCTCTCACAGAGAGTAGAAGCCAAAAGGAAAGAAGAACTTGCGCTCGAAAGAAAGATAGAAGCCCTTAAGAAGAAACTGAAAGAAATGGGTTCCTAACATTTCTTTAGTTGCATAGAAATCTAATATAACCTTGCCAATGTATGATTGCATTGGCTGTTATCCCTACTTTCTTTTATCATTATCCTGTTGCAATCACTCTTCTTTTCGAGTAAAAACCTAACCATAGAAACCATGAAAAAAAGCGACTGCTTTCAATCTCTTAAAACCCCGGTTGAGAATAGAATTGAATTCTCTGTTTACACTCTAATGATTCTGTGCACCCTGTGGTTTACACTTTCTATAGTAATCAAGAAAAGTAAAAATGACTAACCAAGAACTGGCAGAAATTTTCAATCTGCTTGCAGACGCCCTTGAATTCAAAGCAGAAAATCCTTTCAAGATACAAGCTTACCGAAAGGCATCTAGAATAATAAAAGATTTTTCTTTTGACCTCAAGGAGTTCTGTAAAGAGAAACCACTTACAGCGATACCTGGTATTGGTGAAGGAATAGCAAAAAAGATAAAGGAATATATTGAAACTGGTAAGATTTCAAAATTTGATGAAGAAACAAAGGATATACCCAAAGGAATTTTTGAGATGATGAAGATACCCTACCTGGGTCCAAAGACATTAAAACGTGCTTACGAAAAACTCGGCGTTGATTCCCTTGATCAATTGAAGAAGGTAATGGATGATGGTAGCCTTGCTCTCTTACAGGGGATGGGTGCAAAAAAGATAGAAAGGATGAAGGAAACAATACAACTTTTTGAAACATCAGAAATAGGAAAAAAACGATTTGTAATTGGTGATGTCTACCCTGTTATTGAAGAAATCATTTCAAGATTAAACGAGGTTACCCGAAATGTCACCCCTTGTGGTTCTTACAGAAGAATGAAGGAGACCGTTGGTGATATAGACCTATTAGCTATCAGTGATAAGGGAGAAGAAGTAACGGGCTTTTTTATAAAATTGCCTTTTGTTCGTAATGTCATAAGTGTTGGCTCTACAAAGGCAACAGTTATCCTCAAAACTCACGATATTCAGGTTGACCTGAGGGTAGTCAAAGCCGATTCCTTTGGTGCCTGTTTACAATATTTTACAGGTTCAAAGGCACATAATATAAAATTAAGAACAATTGCGAAAGTAAAGGGATTAAAAATTAGCGAGTATGGTGTTTTTAGAGGTAAAAAGAAGGTTGCAGGGAGTACAGAGAAAGAGGTATATAAGAGTATTGGACTTGATTATATACCTCCTGAGATGAGAGAAGACAATGGTGAGATAAAACTTGCTATGGAACATAGACTACCGAGAATAGTTGAATATAATGACTTTCTGGGGGACCTCCATATCCACTCAAAATATTCAGATGGGGCAGAGAGTATAGTCGAACTTGCAAAAACAGCAAAAGCAATGGGTTTCAAATACATTGCAATATGTGACCATTCGAAATCTGTAACGTATGCCGGGGGTTTAACAGAAGATATGCTCTTAAAAAAGAATGAAGAAATAGATACGATAAACGAAGAGATAAAAGGTATTTCTGTACTGAAGGGTGCAGAAGTAGACATCCTAAGCAATGGTGAACTTGACTACAAAGATAGCATCCTTGAGACACTTGATATAGTAATTGCAGCGATTCATCAGGGATTCAGAAAGAATGTGACAGAAAGATTCCTACAAGCCATGGAAAATCCATTTGTTAACATTCTTGCACATCCGACGGGAAGGTTGATTTCTAAAAGAAAAGGTTATGATGTTAATCTTGAAAAGGTCTTTGAAAAAGCAAAGGATGAAGGAATAATCCTTGAAATAAATTCTTACTTTGATAGATTGGATTTAGATGACACAAATGTCAGGAGAGCAAAATCGTTCAACTTATTGTTCTCAATCGGTACAGATGCACATAATGTGGGAATGCTTAAATATTGGCGTCTCGGTGTCGGAATTGCAAGGAGAGCCTGGCTAACAAAGGAGAATGTGATAAACTGTTATCCGTTACCTAAACTAAAGAAACTTTTAAGAGGAGAAAAATAAGGATGGAGAAATTTATAATAAAAGGGGGAATTCCTCTTAGAGGAAACGTTAAAATAAGTGGTGCGAAGAACGCAGCTCTTCCGATTATAGCAGCAAGTTTGCTTACTGAAGAGCCTGTTACTCTTAGAAGAATTCCAAAGGTGAGTGATGTATTCACTATGCTTAATGTTCTTAAAACACTGGGGTGCAAATCCTACTGGAAAGATGATGCACTAACACTTGATGCGTCTAACATTATTTCAACTGAGGCACCATACGAACTGATAAAGAAGATGCGCGCATCATACTATGTACTTGGTCCTCTTGTAGCTCGATTTAATGAAGCGAAGGTTGCACTCCCTGGAGGTTGTGCACTTGGCTCGAGACCAGTTGACCTTCATATAAAAGGACTAAAAACCCTTGGAGCAAAGGTTGAGATTAAACATGGATATGTAACTTGTAAGGCAAAAAATCTCGAAGGGAAAAGAATAATGCTGAAAGGTCAACATGGCACAAGTGTTGGAGCAACTATTAATGTTATGATGGCAGCTTCTCTATCAAAAGGAGTAACAAAAATTGAAGAAGCAGCAATGGAGCCAGAAGTTGTTGATGTAGCAAACTTTCTTAATAGATGCGGTGGAAAAATTGAAGGGATGGGTACACCTATCATAGAAATCGAAGGACGCAAGAAACTCAAAGGAACAGAGTATAGTATCATACCGGATAGAATTGAGACAGGTACTCTCCTTATTGCTTCTGCAATAACAAAAGGGAATGTAATAGTAAAAAAATGTAATCCAGAGCATAACAGGGTTCTTATCCATTTACTAAAAGAGTACGGTGTGGAGATTCAAGAAGGGAAAGATTACTTAAATATATGTCCCCCAAAGACTGTAAAACCCCTTTCAATCCAGGTTGGTCCTTACCCTTCCTTTTCAACAGACCTGCAACCTCCTATGATATCATTACTCTCTGTTACACCAGGAAATAGCACAATAGTCGAAACAATATTTGAAAATAGATTTATGCATGTTCCTGAATTAATACGGTTAGGGGCAGATATAAACATGATTGATAGATACACAGCTGTCATAAAAGGAGTTAAGCAACTCAGCGGTGCACCCCTTATGGCATCTGATATACGTGCATCCGCTGCTCTCATTCTTGCTGGATTGGTTGCAAAAGGTGAGACTCATATATCACGAATATACCATACAGACAGGGGTTACGAACATATAGAAAAAAAACTTTCTAGACTTGGAGCAAGAATAGAAAGAGTTTCAGATCCAGATGCACCCTAGAAACCTCTTTTTCAAAAAAGAGATTTCCGATTACATTGATTCCTACAAACGATTACACAGATTCCCTGTATGACTTCGAATAGATGTGGGGGGTTTGCCAACAATATTTTAATCTGTGTAATCTCGACTTTAATCTGTTCAATCAAATATTTGTTACTTTTTAAAATATATTAAAAAAACCCTTGACAAATTAAACAATTTAGT
>JABUBL010000111.1_pt1 | contig 18603 bp, 25 predicted proteins | sample 7240371 | NCBI WGS metagenome assembly JABUBL01 (sample SAMN07256343, study PRJNA390944) | subsurface metagenome | isolation source: Methane hydrate marine sediment | place: Pacific Ocean: Eastern North Pacific, ODP site 1244 | collected 2002
AATCGGCCTTGTTGAAATTGAGAGGGGAGAAGCTGGACAAGCCCGGGGATGCGGCGGGATATGCCGGACCTGGCTGGATGAGATTCAACGGCTTGAGTGACGAGGAATTGGAGAAGAAGCTGGAGAAGCTCCCGGAAGATGAGATGCTCGAGCTTTACAAAAAACTTGAAAGCCAGGTCGGACTGCGCATCGATCCCGAGAATTACAAAAGGCATAAAATTATAAGAAATTTCCTTCTTCTGTGGAATAGAAAAATAGAAGACGTGCGGAGGAAGGCAGCGCGGGGCGAGATGCTGGTGCCGATGACCGATGAAGAGATCAGCAGGATTTGGGGCGACGGCAGCCGGGGGATCGCGGGAAGGATCACCAGGATCTCAAGCAAGGATTCTGATCGGGAATGGTGACCGGTGACCGGTCCGCGGAGAAGACCATCAGAATTTCTAAATAAAAGAGAGGTGAAAAAATGATGCAAGATTTGTTTTTAGTATTCGTTTTTTTTATCTGTCTCATCGCTCTTGTGCAAGAATTCACGAAGGAGAATAAAGAATGAGCAAAAGAAAAAGAGTGTCCGTGTGCTGCGGAGCGCCGGTGATCGGTGAGGTATGGCCGCAGAATCCGAATCGAAAGTATTTTACATGTTCAAAATGCGAATTATGGCCATGCGAGGTCAAGATAATTTTTGAGGAAGGAGAGAAAAATGGAGAGAGAAATTCTGTTCTAAAGAGTTAATCATGGCGGCAAAAAAAAGAACGTTCCCGCCTAAAATGGTTCCCATAATTACCCCCCTTTTGCTGACATTTTTTCAAGGCCGGTTATGGCGTTCTCCGGCCTTGCCGCCTTTGACAATTAGGCCCTGGCAAGAACCTTCCCTCGAGGTTCGTTCATGTCGAGTGAACAAGTCAGGGCCTTTTTTGCCCAGCTATGACAACCGCCCTTCCCACGCTGGAAGGACGGAAGCAAAGAGTCGCCGGCGACCGGTTCCACGGCTGCCGAAAATAACACTTGACAAAAATAGTTAATAGCTATATTCTGAGTGAATGTTTTTTTGAGGTGAAGACATGAAAGAGGAAATCTCCATGAAAACACGCCGGAAAGAACTGGCCCAAACATTCCGCGACCAATACGTGAAGACCATAACAGATTTAAGAAGAGTGCATGAGGAAATGTTGGAGGGAAAGGTCCCGGAAGACAGGTTCAAGGTGTATGAGAAAATGTGCAATCAGCATCTCGACTTTCTCGCCTCGTTGGAATATCAGATGCTACATGGGCCGAGAAGAGAATTTTCTAAACTGATAGATCTCCGGAAAGGCAAGGGCCTCACACAAGCACAGGCCGCAGAAAAAGCCGGGATGTCACTCGCTTGGTATAAGCTGATCGAGCAGGGATTCAAGGAAAAAATCTCAAAAAAACAGAAGGAAAAAGTAGCCAGGATGCTCGACGTTCTGTATGAGGAGCTTTTTCCTACTGCGTATTGGGCGGATGAGAAAATTCCCGAAAAGATAAAAAAACAATTTGGAATTAAGGAACATCCAGTCGCCCCAATCCCGAAAGAGGATAAAATATACGGTGAACAATTCCAGCTCTTTTTTGACACGATCTGCAGGAAGGTTGGCACCATAGAGCGGGAATCGATTTTGTTCAATGATGACTATTTGCACGGATTCCAGGAAATTCTGCACATGGCCCGGAAGCTCGGAATAAAGCTCCCGGATCTGAAATAAAATGGCCACGGCTGCCATTCGACGCTTACTCATTTTTGAGAGCCGCTGAAAGGCCCTCTGCAATTATGGGTGGGTGAATAAAGCCCGGGTTCTCGAGCCGGCGTGCGGCCACTCGAGCGACATGGGGATCAAACGCGCGGATCAGGCGAACCGGAGGCCCTGCCCCACCACTCGTCAGAACCAAGAAAATCTATTTAAGAGGTGAAAAATTATGCCTTTAACTGAAAAGGAAAAAAAAGATTTAGCTGATGAAGTCAAGTCACAAATCAGCGATGAGATAAAAGTAGAGACGAAAGACAAAGTAGAGCAGATCAACACGTTGATAAAAGAGAAGCTCGAGCTGATCGACGCAGTTGGGGAAAGATGCGATGACATAGAAACTAAAATGGGACGGCCGCCGGTCCCCCCGATGCCTGGCGAGGATCAGACTCCAGAAAACAAAGAGGAAAATTCCCAGCCGTTGATCTTCCAGGACGCATCCGGGAAAGAACACAAAGCGCTGAGATTTAACGAAAAGCTGTTCGAGGGCAAAGAGGAAGATTTCTCAGTCGGAAAAATTCTGAGAGCGGTGATACTCGGAGACAAAAAAGGACTGAATGAAATCGAGCTGAAAAGTGCATCGGAGGGAATTGGAGCAGCCGGCGGATTTTTGATCTCCGAGACCGTGAGCGCACGTCTTGTGGATCTCGCTCGGAACCAAATGTGCGTGATGAAAGCAGGTGGGGCGACGATCGATATGCCCACGCCAGAAATGGTACTTGTGAAGCAAAGTCAGGATCCTACCGCGGAATTCATCGCGGAAGGGGGAGAGGTCACGGAATCGAAGTGGGCCATTGAACCCATATCACTCAAAGCGATGGACGTGGCCGTTCTCTGCAGGGCATCCAAAAATTTGCTTGAGGATGCGGTCAACGCGGGACCAGCGATCGAACGAGCGATGAGCGCCGCTATAGCATTGGCTGTCGATAAATGCAGCTTGCTTGGAGACGGCGTAAATTCTCCCCGCGGAATCGCCCATGCAGATGATGTTCACGAGATCTCGATGGGAGCCAATGGGTTGGCCCTAAGTGATTATTCAGACTTCTCAGAGGCTTGTGAAAAGATAGCCGAATCGAACGGAATTGCAACCTCGGTCATCTATGCGCCCAGGACACATTTCAGTCTTGACAGATTAGTCTCGGCAACTGAGAAGCAGCCCCTAATCCCGCCCCAGTCCTTCCAGGATCTCAAGAAGTACTTTACAAATCAGGTGCCGGTCGATGATGTACAGGGAACCTGCAGCACGGCTTCTCGCGCATTTGTGGGGGATTTCAAACAGCTGATTTTCGGTGTGAGGAAGAACGTCGAATTAGAAATTACCACGACCGGAGGCGAAAAAACATTCGCGAAAATCCAAGCGCTGATACGGGCGCGGATGAGATTTGATATTGGAATTTTGAGACCTACCCACTTCTGCATCGTAAAAGGAATAAAGGTCTAAGGAGGACATGATGGAACGCTTATACGAGAAAATAAAATTAGACGTGGGGCTTTTGCCTCAATCACTGGCCAGCATTTCCAAGACGGGTCCCTACTACAATATGAAGGAGTTTAGATCGGCCCTAGCCATTCTGAACGTCGGGAACATCACAGCAGCTGGAACCGTAGCTCTCCAGATCATGGAAGCAAAGACTGAGGCTGCAGGATCGGCCCAGGACTTGACAGGAAAACTGGCCACTATTGCCGCGAACGTGAAGGTGAAAAGCCTTTCAATAACTTGCGTGGGAGGCGTCGCTGAGGACACTCTCGTCATCACCGTTGATGGCACAGAGTACACTTTCATCGGCAAAGCGGCCGAGGACCTTGACGCTCAAGAGTGGGATGCCAGCGGCGACGACACGGCGGATGCGGCCTCGATCGTTGCTTGCGTGAACGCAGCTCTTGCAGGAAAAATCACAGCCAGCAATGACGCTGGAGTGATCACGCTCGTTGCCGATGATGGCCACTACATCGAGGCCATCGCAGAGACAGGAGAGTTTACCACTTTTGCGACATTAAGTGCTTTAGCTTTTGTGTGGATCGAGGGCTTGGATCTGACAGCTCTTTACGGGTGGATCGCTTGCAAGGTTACCACCGCAAGCAACACCGGGATCTGCTCGGCCGTATTGATCCGAGGCAAGAGCAGAAAAGGAATCCAGCAGCAAGTCGGAGCTCAATATCCAGCCTAAGCTGGAAATGTTTTTCTTTTTTTTCTTCTGGTAAGCCTCGGGCCTGGCTGCCAAATAGAAATAAATGGAGGCCGGGCCAGGAGGCGATAGATTCTCCTTTTTGTTGATTGAGGGGCGCTGGATCTTGTGGCCCGGCGCCCCGCACTCTTTTTTTTGTTTGACAAGTCTTTCATGTATGCTTATTATTAAGACTGAGGTGCAACATGATAAAGAAAAAAAAGCCCGATATCCCAGAACTCGAGGAGCTCAGGAGTTTCAAGGATCGCAGCTCCTGGAGTTATCAAAAGATAAGCAATCACATGGGGATTCACTCGCAGACAATCTATTTCTGGCTTAGTGGCAAATACCAACCTTCGAGTCTCGCTTTAGAAAAGGTCAAGGAATTCTTACGTGTTTATGCTTATTAAGGTTAAAAACCCGATACCTATGCTATGCGGAAGCTCGAGAACGTCTCTCTATGGCGACCTGAGAGGCTTGTTTCAGAGCGCGAGCGTGATCCATGAAAAAAGATAAAAAAAAGGCTGGGCGTTGCCCGCATCCCCGGCCGAAGGGGACTATCAAGGTGAAATGGCATAAGCGAGACTTGGCAGTAAAATTTACGGATCTGATCAAAAGCGGAAAACTCGATCACACAAAAACAGATCTGAGTACCATCCCTGACAATCTGCTTCATGAGATATGCGAGACCGAGGACACGGCAACTCAAATCGCAATCATATATTTCACGGTATGGGCCATACATCATCGAGGCAATAGAAAACAAGGCACAGTCGAGCTGACCGATGATGAGATGAACAACGGATGTTCATATTTCTATGTGAAATTCGGCTTGGAGAATCTACGTCGCGGTGGTCTAGTTGAACATTATATTTTTCATGGCGAGCCACTCGATGAGGACTTTACTATCGAGATAAAACTGCCAGAAGGAATGACCGAAAGCGAAGCACAAAAGATTATGAAGGGATTCCCAAAGGAACGGATTCATTGAGAGCGAGACATGTCAAAATGGCCTGACGACAAACGAGAAATCAAATTCGCAGATTGTAAAAACAGCGAACAAACATCACTGCTTTGGTGGAAACTTGAGCCTAAACATTTCAACGGCAAGAATGTCAGATCACTCAGCCTCATGGAACGTTCGATATATTTTGATGTGCTTAATATCATGGCACTATATTTCGACTGCTGGAATCCAGGAGCTCTCAAAATCAGTCAAAAACTTTTCTACGATAATCTAAGCACTCAACATCGCAGAATAAGAAGGACATCACTCGCAACGTTGGCGAGAATAGAACTTGTGTTCAGTTGGCGGGAGTGCGGATACATGATTATTTATTGTCCCTACTTTGAAAGAATCACGGAAAAAATAGCTGAGGAAAGAATAAAGAAAAGGAAAAATCCCGCTGGATCAAAACCTGAAAACGCTGGAGATTTGCTCGCTCGCTGCAAATTGCATGTGCCTGGATTGTATTGAAATGGATATGAAAAACGAGCCTCAAAGGCTCAGAAAACGAGCCTCAAAGGCTCACTTTTTGTACACGAAAGGCTCAGTGATGTGTTCACAATGAAAGAGTTAAGCTATTTCATATACCAACATTCTTGTCTAACTCTCTTATGGGTTACCCACTATATAAGGGAGATGATAGAGGGTTGAGGTTTTGACTTTGAAGGTTTTAATAGAGATAAGAGAGGGAGATTTTGACGTCGGCCCGATGACTTTTTGAAAGGAGATGAACCATGAGCAAGGAAAGATTGAGTAAGCTGCAGATCGATCCTGAATTCCAGTCGCTAATTCCCGCATTGACTAAAGAGGAGCTCTCGCTGCTGGAAGAAAGCCTGAAGCACGAGGGCTGCCGAGATCCCCTTGTGATATGGAAGGGGAAGATCCTCGATGGCCATCACCGGTATGGAATCTGCAGGACGCATGGCATCGAATTCAAAACAAGAGAAGCGAAGATTGCGGACCGCACAGAAGCCAAAGTCTGGATAATAAAAAACCAGTTTGCCAGGAGAAATCTAATCTTATTTGATCGTTGCGAGCTGGCGTTGAAACTCAAGCCGCTGATCGCGATGCAGGCCAAAAAACATCAGAGACTCTCAAAAGGCAGAGGCAAAAAAGGTTTACTAAAAAAAATAAACCTTATTGACACGGAGAAGGAGCTGGCCAGGATCGCAGGAGCCAGTAAAGCCACAATAAACAAGGCAGGCTATATTTTAGATCATGGCAATGAAGACGAAATAAACCGAGCAAAGAAAGGCAAACAATCGGTGCATAAAATCAAATCGGAAGTCAAGACAAGAACATACCGGGAAGGGGTAGATAAAAAATGGGCTGAGGTTGAAGAAGAATGGTATGGAACCTCAGTGCCTGTAGAAAACGAGCCAGGAACGAGAATTAAATACTATACCGACAAATGGGGGAATGAGCGTTACAAAACAGAGACCAGGAAAGAATGGGGCGGAGAAGAAGATGGATGGACCGGGGGAGTGATCAAATACAATCCTGAGTATCTGAAGATCAAAAACGGAGAGGCGACCTCTTTAACTGGAATTAGTTTAATTAGTAAATTAAGGTCTAAAATTTATGCAATTGAGGAAGCAGATAAAGTTATTAAATGGTTGCTCAAGAATGCTCAAATATTAAAAGAAGCCTATGAATTTGATGGTTATGCAGACAACCTGGAATCCGCTAAAAAGTACCTCTGGCCGAAGATCATAGAGCCATCAAAGAAGCTGATAAGAACGCTGAGTAAGCTGGAGGCTGAGATCACACCTACAGTAAGACAAGAAGGCATTGACAAGGCATTAGAGCAAATAGAGTCCGGGACAGGGCCAGAATTACCCCGGAATAGGCACGAGAGGCCCCAGGGGGCATGAACGCAATGAAAGGCATGGAATTGCACGAGGGCGCACATCACACACGGCTAGACTGCCATTTTAACTGGGGTGAGTTGTGTCGCAGAATGTACATTATGTCAACTAGCCAACAGAGGTAGAGAGGATTGAAAATAATATCCCACATTATCTCAGGGAAAGCGGGATAAACTGGTCGAAACTGGCTGAAAACTGGATGGCGAGAGTCAAATAACTGGCTATTTTAAGCCAGAATGGGAAGGTGAGAAATGAAGAAAAAGGCAGAAAGAGATAAAAAGGGGCGATTCACTAAAGGCCACAAGGGGAGCGGAGGACGTCCCAAAGGCGAGCCGAGGGATATTATATGCAAGGACGGCAAGAAACGCTCTGTGGACGCTCTAATCTATGATTTACTGGGTGCTTATGAAGACCTGGGGGGCGATAAGTTTCTCAGGAAATGGGCCGTGCAGAGCCATAGCAATCTCAGGAAATTTTTTGAGCTTCTCTTCAAGTTTGCCCCCCAGCCGGATGTAGTCGCCGGCGACCCGAATATAAAAGTCGTCAGTGCGGTTCCCAGGCCTGACGAGAGGGCTATGGCCAAGAGGATCAAGAAGCTGGAAGCCGAGCTGAGTGCGAGAGATGAGGAGCTAGCGGATCTTCGAAGGCCCCTTGGCCCGGATGTTGTAGTGATCGAGCATGAGCCAATCCCTGATCCTGCATTGCCAGAACACACGGGCGCACTCAGCGAGAAGGAACTGGATGATCTTGCGTGCCTGAGCGATGAGGAGCTTGAAAAAAGACTGGCTGGCATGACCGATGAAGAAGGGAAGAAAATCTACGCGCAGTTGAAACGAGGTGAAAGATGAAGAAGCGAATCATAAAAAGGTTGATGGCCTTATTGAAATTGAGAGGGGAGAGGCTGGACAAGCCCGGGGATGTGGCGAGATACGCCGGACCTGACTGGATAAGATTTAACGGCTTGAATGACGCGCAGCTGGAGAAAAAATTAGAGGCCTTGCCGGAGCTGGAGATGCTTGAGCTTTACAAAAAGCTGGAGCGTGAGAGCGGATTCCGGATCGATCCACTCAATTATAGACCTCATGTGATCGTTAAAAACTTCATGATTCTGTGGATACGAAAAATAGAAGACGAACAGAGAAAAGCGGCACAGGGAGAAAAGCTCGAGCCGATGACCAATAAAGAGATCTCCAGGATTTGGGGCGACGGCAGCCGGGGGATCGCGGGAAGGATCACCAGGATCTCAAGCAAGGATTCTGATCGGGAATGGTGACCGGTGACCGGTCCGCGGAGGCGACCGGCAAAGGATTCGGAAAAATCTTTAAATGAGAAGGTGAAAAAATGATTCAAGATTTGTTTTTAGTATTCGTTTTTTTTATCTGCCTTGCTGCGCTCTGGGAATCGTTCACGAGGGAGGTATGATCATGGAGGAACTCGAGATCCTGGCAAGAAACGTGAAGCGGTATAGGGAAGTCAAGGGATTAAAACAGACGGAGCTGGCGACGAAGGTCGGCCTGACATCGGACACTCTCTGCAAGATCGAGACAGGCAAGCAGCCGAACGTCGGCTCGAAATATCTGATCTCGATCAGCCGGGAGCTGGACGTTGAGTTATTCCAGCTTTTCATGGCGGACCCGGAAGCATTGACAATAAAACTTATAGTGAGCGATCAGAATTTGAGGAGTGCGAAAAGGCTACTCGATGAGATTGTCAAAAGGACGGGTGATAAAAAAGGAATAAACATATATCTCTTGAAATAAATAAATCATGGCGGCAAAAAAAAGAGCGTTCCCACCATAAATGATTCCCATCATTACCCCCCTTTTGCTGACACTTTTTTTAAGGCCGGTTGTGGCGTTCTCCGGCCTCGCCGCCTTTGATGATCAGGCCCTGGCAAGAACCTTCCCTCGAGGTTCGTTCATTCGAGTGAACACGCCGGGGCCTTTTTTTCAAACTGGCCCTGGGCAATCCAAAAAAGCATTAGCAGTTACTGCCAATGGTCTTCAAGAAAAAGTAGCCTGTCCCTTTTTACGGACTCCGAAAACTCCGGATAGAGTCGCCGGCGACTACTTTATCCCGAAAATAAAACTCTTGACATGCTAATTTTTTTTTAGTATCTTTTTAGAGGAGTGCCAGAAAATGAATAAAACAAAAATCAAGGAATTAAGAGAGGCTCAAGGATTGACTCAAATTCAATTAGCGGAAAAAGCCGGGATCTCTCTTGCCTCACTTAGAAATTTTGAACAGGGCGGGCAGCCGTCAAACCGGGTCAAACGCAGCGTGGCCATCGCTTTAGGAGTCCGCCTGGCTGAGATCGGAGGCCCGAATGTGGCTACGTGGGCCGGCGAGACAAGCAAAGAGGAGAAGCAGATCTGGGCCGGCGTTGATAGGAAAGAGGCCAAAGAAAAAGAACTTGAAGACGAGTTTAATAAAAAATTAGAGATCCTTTACAACGCTCTTATGACGAATGCAGACTCACAAGAAAAAGAATTCATAGCCGATATTGACAACTTCTGCGCGTTCCAAGAAATTTTGTTTTTGATAAAAAAATACAAGATAAAACTCCCGAAAGGGATTTTATAGAAATCTGAGCCGGTGCGTTTCACTCGGTAATTTTATACGCCGGAGGGCGTTCGCCCCACCACTATAAAACGATCCGAGCCGACGGACCAGATCCCACCACTCGAACTCGAGCCGGAGGACCAGATCCCACCACTCGAAAAGAAATCTAAATTCAGAGGTGAAATATGTTAACAAAAGAAGAACAGGATCTCATGGATCAGATCGACGAATCGATTAAAACGCTGAACAGCGAGGCCAAAACGGTAAGAGAGGGAAATGAGGACAGGCTCAAGAAGCTCGAGATAGCATCCGACAAAGGCCAGATCGAGCGGAAGCGGTTAGCTGAAGTTGGAGCCGGCGTCATGGAGAATAAAACAGAGGACCTTAGCCCGCTGATATTCCTGGATGCCGAAGGGAAAGAACACAAAGCGCTCAGAGCCTCAGAGAAGCTGTCCGAAGGCATCGATCAGGACTTCTCAGTCGGCAAGATCCTTCGAGCGCGAATTCTTGGATCCCTTAAAGGCCTGAACGATCTGGAGACGAAGGCGGCGAGCGAGGGAATCGGCAGCGCTGGAGGTTGGATGATTCCGGAATTCGTATCAGCCAGAATTATCGACCTGGCTCGGAATCTGGCATGTGTTCAAAAGGCCGGAGCTGTGACCATGCAAATGGAATCGCCGGAGATGCGCCTGGTGAAGATACTCTCGGATCCGACCGCTTCCTGGCTGGCCGAACACGGAGAGATCCAGGAATCGAATTGGGAGATCGGGCCGGTAAATTTGAAGGCCCAGACAATCGGAGTCCTGTGTCGCGCGAGTTTAGAGATTTTAGAAGATGCGCAGAACGCAGGATCCATGCTCGAGCAAGCAATGGCCGCCGCGATCTCTCTTGCTATGGATCGTGTGAGCATTTTGGGAGATGGCGTGAAGGAGCCGAAAGGCCTTGATCTCTGCTCGGACGTGAACTTGATCAGCATGGGCGTCAACGGCGGGGCCCTTACCAATTACGATCCTTTTAGCGTGGCCATAGAGGCTGTGGCTGATCATAATGGCGAGGCTGGAGCCGTGATTTTTAGTCCCCGCACATTTTTCACGCTGGATCGGCTCAAAGCGGCCACTACAAATCAGCCCTTAATTCCGCCCCAGTCCTTTGTCGATCTCAAGAAATTCAAAACAAATCAAATCTTAAATACCGACAAGCAAGGCACATGCACAACTGCGAGCAAGGCCTTCATAGGAGACTGGAAAAATGTTCTGTACGGGATCCGGAAACAGCTGGAAGTTGAGATCACGAAGCAAGGCGGCACAAAAACATTCGCTAAATGCGAAGCCCTGATCAGATGCAGAATGAGGCTCGATGTTGCGATCCTTCGCGAGAATCATTTTTCAAAAATCGAAGGAATAAAAGTATAAGGAGGACATGATGAATAGACGATACGAAGATTCAAAAGTCGATATCGGGCTTGTCTCACAGGCCCTCAACAACTCGAACGTGACCGGCAAATATCACCCGCTCGGAGAATACAGGAGCGTCCTGGCGATCCTCAGCGGCGGAGCAATGGCCGTGACGAAAACTACCAAGCTCGAATTGCTGCAGGCAAAGGATGCGGACGGCGGAAGCTCGAAGGTCCTGGACCCGGCGGCCGAGGCTTTGATCACGGCAAACGTCAAGGTCACGGAACTTGAAATATCGCTGGATACCGTCCTGGCCGATGAGGCGATCATAATAAACGGCCTCACCTTCACCGCACATGGCACTGTGACTGATACGACGCTGCGACAATTCTCAATATCTGGCGACAATTCTGCGGATGCCGCGGAACTTGCTATCTGTATAAACGACCCGTCCGATGGCGTGCCGGGCGTGAAGGCGACCGCAGCCGCAGCCGTGATCACACTGACCTCTACCATTCCGGGAGCGACGCTTCTCACCGTGACCTCAACTGATGCCACTTTCACGATCGCCACTACAAAGGCTCAGGCCTACGTTGACATCGAAGGCCTGGTCTTGGATGCAGAATTCACACACATAGCAGTGAAGGTGACCACGACCGCAACCAGCAACGTGGCAGTAGTGCTGATCCGGTATCACAGCCGAAAGAAGATCAGTCAAAAAATGGGAGCTCAATATCCCGTATAATCGGGAAATGTTTTTCTCTTTCATTTGATCGCCTACCAGGACAGGGCTTGGATGCCGAAGCACCGGGCCTGATGCCTGGGGGCATACAATTTATTCCTTATTTGGATCGGGGCGCTGGTAGCGGCTTGCTGGCGTCCCGCACTCTTTTTTTTGAGGAGTGAAGGAGAGGCTATATTTTTTTTGTCTTGAGCTTGACAATAGGCAGTCATTTTATTATATTCTTTTTTGAGAGGTGACATTATGATTGACTTAGTAAAAGAACTTAACAAGGTCATGGAAGAGAAGGGCTTTTCATGTGCTACGATGAGCTTATTTATAGGATGTAGCCCTCGCCAGATAGACCGCTGGCTATTAGAGAAGAGCAGGCCGACTTTTGTTTATCAGCAGTTGATTAGGAAAGGAATCAAAAAAGTCCGTAGCCTGTAAATTGTCAATGCTATGGTATTCGGAAGGTCGAGATCATCGCTTAGGTGCGATCTCAGAACCTTATTTTCTCGAGGGACCCGATTGAAAGTTTCTCCCAGGGAAAGGAGCCGTCAATTTGATTGACTTTGAACTTGACATCGAAGGCTGGATAAAGCTCCCGCGCAGCATAATGGCCGAGCCGTGGTGGCAAGAAAAGCCGTTCCCGAAAATGCGGATGCTCCAGGAACTCCTCTTTAGAGCAACGTTCAAAAATAGACGGAAAATAGAATGCTCCGGGAAAGAAATGATCCTCGTTCGCGGCCAGGCTTTTATTGTAAAAAGAGCATTCGCGCGACGCATCGGCTGGAACCGACCAAAGCTCGAACGATTCCTAAAGGGCCTTGAAAAACCCGCTGGCGGTCGCTTCGCAATCACACAGGAGATCGTGAACAAGAGCAGCAACAATCCCAAAGAGCGACCCGCCGCAATAGGAGTGATCATCACGTTCATTAACTTTGAGAGGATATGCCCGGAATGAGAAAATGACGTTACCACCCTCTGCCCCCGTTGGAAGCGAGAAAACGTTACCACCTCGTTACCACCCCACGTTACCACCCCTTGCCTCTGTTAGAAATAAGGAAACGTTACCACCCCACGTTACCGATACTAAGAACGACAAATCTCTCATGGAAGGAAAGAAGATCATAGGGGGGGGGTCTTGAGATTTTGACTTTAGAGGTTTTAATACAGATTAGAGAGAGAGATTTTGAGGTCGGCCCGATGATTTTTTGAAAGGAGGTGAGAACATGAAGGAATTTACGGCAAAGGAAAAATTCATCTGCGCCTATGCGAAGGAATCGATGCTGTGCGCCTGTGAGATGCTGAATCCGTCAATTAAAAAAGACCCCGAGTTACTCAAAGAAACTCGGGTATTATCAGAGAGGCAATCAGGCGACCAGGAAGACCTGGCAAGAAGGATAAACTCAGTCATCGATTATCTGAGAGGCGAGACGACTACCATCACAAGCAGATGGCAAATGGAGGCCTTGTTTTTGACACGATAGGCAAACGCAGAGATGAACGAGAAATGCATTAGATACGGCGCACATCAAGGGAGGGGTGAGGACGCTGTGTCAGATAATGATTATTATGTCAACTACAAGTAAACAATAATGTTAGTGTTATCAGCGACTTAGAGAAAATGAGTAAGATTATGAGTGAAAAAACCGTTATTTTTAGCCTAAAACACTATATATGGTATGAGTGGATAGCGCTTTTATATCATCGTTTTGAGGTCATTTGTTTGACAAAAATGGCCTGATACTGTAAATTTTAGGTGAATAGTGAGGTGAATCATGGCAAACGGCAAGAACTTCTCAGAGAGCAAGCCCTCAAACTCTGTTAAGAGATGCCGGGGGTGTGGAGAGCCTGTCCCTAAGCTCGCCCTGGCGTTTAGCAATAGTGTGGCAATAGAGCAAGGCTGGTGCTGCTGGATGTGCTGTCTGGCGGACTTAGGCAATGAGAAGGCCTACAAGCTCCTTGAAGATAAGGCTAAACAGAATCAGATAGCCAGAGGCAAGGCTGTGATAGGGCCAGAATCAGGTAAAAATAGCCCTGAGAGGCCCCAGGGCGCACAATCATAGGGAGGCTAACATGGAAGGTAAAGCAAAGGATAAAGATTCAAAAACAGGGCGGTTCAAGAAGGGCAACATAGCCGCACTAAAGCATGGGGCGTATTCGCTGGCCAGGACTAAGAACGTCCCTTCGATTAGAGGAGTGAGGGCGCTGGCCAGGCACTTGGACCAGGTTAGGGTTAAGCTGGAGACGGCGACTCCGGATCTGAACATCAAGAAGGACCTACTCATCGGCCAGGTGGTAAAGACTGAGGAGAAGCTGTGCCTCATCGACATGTGGGTGAGGAAGATCGGGGTGCTTAGGCCGGACCAGAGAAGGCGCGGATTGCTGGAGCTGCAGCCGGCGCTCGCTCACTCATACCTGGCGTTTATGAATTCGCAGAGGCTTGCGCTCATGGCCCTGGGGATCGGCAGCGCGGAGGCCGAGCGGGTGCTGTTTCCTTATGAGCTGGAAGCGAAGGCGGAGAAGGAGAAGGGATGAACATCATAGAAGCATTGCATAGCGATAATTTTTTCAAGTCTCTATTTAAGGACATCGGGACCTGGCACGCGTGGGAAGTCTATCTCCGGGCGCTCTACGGCTTGCCGATTGAGGACCGCAAGGATAGGAAGCTGTTTAAGGACTGCACAGGATTGAGGCGGTCGCCGGCGACTCGAATCAAGGAGAGTTTTGTCATCTGCGGCCGGCGGTCCGGTAAGAGTTTTATAAGCTCGATCGTCGCTGTTTACATAGCCACGTTCAAGGACTGGTCTAAATTCCTGAGCGCTGGAGAGCGGGGATATATCTTCATAATCGCGAACGACAAATCTCAGGCCCGGATCGTCAAAAACTACGTGTCCGGGATTCTCAAAAGCCGGGCGGATCTTGAACGGCTGATCACAAAAGATTTGACATGGGAAGTCGAGCTAAAAAATCAAGTCTCTATTATGGTCAAGACGGCATCCTTTCGAACGCTGAGAGGCTATACCTTGCTGGCTGCAATTTTAGAGGAGATAGCCTTCTGGAGAAGCGAGGAGTCCGCGAATCCGGACAAGGAGATCCTGGCAGCCGTGAGGCCTTCCCTGGCTACCATTCCCGACTCTTTACTGATCGGGATTAGCACGCCATACAGCCGAGCGGGTGTTTTGTATGAGCAATTCAAAAAACACTATGGCAAAGCCGGCGGTCCGCTGATATGGAGAGCTGCCACGGAAAGAATGAATCCTACCATAGACAAATCGATTATCAAGACCGCACACAGAGAGGATCCTTCTGCGGCTAAAGCTGAGTGGGACGCGGAGTTTAGAACGGACATCGAGGCGTTTCTGCCGCCGGAATTCGTCGAAGCCGTGATCATTCCCAGGCGCTACGAACTGCCTAAAATTGCCGGCGTCAAATACCATGCCTTCGCTGATCCGAGCGGGGGGCGCCAGGATTCCTTCACGCTGGCCATAGCGCACAAGGACCCTAACTCAAAAAAGATTATCCTGGACGTGCTTAGAGAACACAAGCCGCCATTCCAGCCGAGCGTCGTAGTCTCTGAATTCTCGGATGTTTTGAAAACCTATGGGATTACTCAAATTGAATCGGATCGCTACGCCGGCGAGTGGGTCTCAGAGGCTTTTAGGGGCCGAGGGGTCCGCGTCAAAAACTCCGAGCTGTCGGCATCAGAAATTTATATGGCGTTCCTTCCCTTAGTGGCGAACGGCACTATTGAACTGCTGGATAACAAACGGCTGAAGGCGCAGCTCGCGGGACTGGAGAGGAAAACAAGGTCCGGCGGGAAGGATTCGATCACACACTATCCGGGAGCGCACGATGACCTGGCGAACGCTGCGGCCGGCGCCTCTGCGATGATCGCTCGCGGGCCCGGACTCATTCCGAGAATCTGGAGAATAGGCGATCGTGTAGAAACGTCGATTCACGACTGGCCGGACTTTATAAATTTGAGCGATGAGAATCTGGAGAAAAAATTAGAGGCCTTGCCGGAAGATGAGATGCTCGAGCTTTACAAGAAATTAGAGCGAGAGTGCGGATATCGCATCGATCCTGAGAATTATAAAAGGCACAAGATCATAAGGAACTTTTTCCTTCTGTGGAATAGAAAAAAAGAAGACGATGAGCGGAAAAAGTCAAAGGGCGAGGAGCTGGTCCCGCTGAGTGATGAGGAGAAAAATCGGATCTGGAGCAATCGCGGTCGCCATGGCGGGATCGCTGGGAAGACCATCAGAATCTCTAAATAAAGCGAGCTTAATGTTAACTCAGGATGCGAAATGCGAGGTGGGATTAACAATAAGAAAAAAAGCGAGGTTAAAAATGATTCAAGACATCTTCCTGGTAGTAGTCCTTTTTATTTGTCTCGTCGTTCTGTGGCAAGAATTCACGAAGGAGAATAAAGAGTGAACAAAGGCCCTGGCAAGAACCTTCCCTCGAGGTTCGTTCATGTCGAGTGAACAAGCCGGGGCCTTTTTTTATAGTGTCAGATTCGTCAGGTTTTCTCGAGACGAGGGCGTCCAAAAAAAGCGTTACATGATGTTACGCTTCTTGAAGATTTAGATATTTCTCGAATTCAATCCTCAACTTCGTCCCATTTGAGACGAGGTTAAAAAAAGCAGCCTGTCCCTTTTTATGGACTCCGAAAACTCCGGATAGATTCGCCGGCGACTACTATTGGCCAGGTGTTGAACTAAATTCAACACTTGTCATTTTTATCCTGAAAATAAATCTTGACAAAAGTAGTTAAACAACTATATTATTAAGTGAATGTTTTTTTGAGGTGTAAAAAATGAAAGAAAAGGTTCTTGAAAAGATCCTACGTAGAGAAATGGCGCAAAAATTCCGCGATCACTATTTAAAAATTATAGAAGATCTCCGCGCGGCTCATGGGAAGCTCGAGAAAGGGCTGATCTCCAAGAAGACTTTTGAAAGATATGAAAAAAGTTGCGACCATCTTTTAGAGGTAGTAGAGGCCGCAGAGTATAAGATATTGCACGGCCCGGGAAGAGAATTTTCCAAGTTGATAAGGATCCGGAAAGGCAAGGGCCTCACACAAGCCGAGGCCGCAGAAAAGGCCGGGATGTCATTAGCCTGGTATGCGCTGCTCGAGCAGGGATTCAAGGAAAAAATCTCAAAAAAACAGAAGGAAAAAGTAGCCAAGATGCTCGACGTTCCGTATGAGGAGCTTTTTCCTACTGCGTATTGGGCGGGTGAGAAAATTCCCGAAAAGATAAAAAAACAATTTGGAATCAAGGAACGCCCAGTCACCGAGGTTCCGAAAGAGGAGAAAATCTATGGTGAGCAATTCCAGGTCTTTTTTGACGCGATCTGCAAGAAGGTCGGCACCATAGAGCGAGAATCGATTTTGTTCAACGATGACTATTTGCACGGATTCCAGGAAATTTTGTATATGGCCCGGAAGCTCGGAATAGAACTTCCGGATCTAAAATATAAGAAATAGAAACGATGAGGACTTAAATGAGTCGCGTATCAGCCGTGATGATAAACCCGGTTTATCCTCTCCGGTTACCGCTGCTCAATTTAATAGGAATGATCGGCCGTTCCGAACGCATATTATCTTTTGAGAGCCGGTTGTGGCCGCTCTCATTAATTTGAGAACTGCGAGCGAAAAGCCGAAGGTATTAGAGCCGCCGAAAGGCACTCTAAGATGAGAAGCCTACGCGAAGCTCCTTGAGCCGAGCCGCAACTCATTCATCCAAAAAAACCCAAATTTAGAGGTGAAAATTATGAGTTTAACTGAAAAGGAAAAAAAAGATTTAGCTGATGAAGTCAAGTCACAAATCAGCGATGAGATAAAATTCGAGACGAAGGACAAAGTAGAGCAGATCAATACGTTGATAAAAGAGAAGCTCGAGCTGATCGATGTGGTCGGAAAAAGATGCGATACGATAGAAACAAAAATGGGTCGGCTGCCGATCGACTCCGGCACGCTCGAAGCGGATCTGGTTCCAGAAAATAAGGAGGAAAATTCCCAGCCGTTGATCTTCCAGGATGACAAAGGAATCGAACACAAGGCCCTGAGATTCAATGAAAAGCTATTCGAAGGCAAGGCTGAGGACTTCTCAGTCGGGAAAATTCTACGAGCGAGAATTCTTGGAGATCTCAAGGGTCTGAACGAATTTGAGACGAAGGCAGCTGGAGAAGGAATTGGAGGCGCTGGCGGCTGGCTGATCAGCGAACAGGTCTCAGCGAAGATCATCGACCTAGCTAGGAATCTGGCATGTGTGCAGAAGGCCGGGGCTGTGACGATGCCGATGGAGACTCCGGAGCTGAGGCTGGTAAAGCTGGCCGGGGATCCGAGCGCCATGTTCATCGCGGAGCATGGAGAACTCCAGGAAAGTGACTGGAGCTTGGAGCCTATCAATTTGAAAGCCATGACCATAGGTGTCCTGGTCCGTGCTTCGCTCGATATCCTGGAGGACGCAGCGAATTCTGGGAATCAGCTATCGAACGCAATGGCCGCAGCGATCGCTCTGGCTGTGGATCGGGTGGCGCTTCTTGGAGACGGCGTGAATGAACCCCGAGGCCTTGATCATTGCGAAGGAATCAATAAAATCAGCATGGGAACCAACGGCGCAGCGCTCACTGACTATGACAAATTTAGCGAGGCCATAGAGGACGTCGCTGATCACAATGGCGAAGCAACCGCGGTCATTTTTAGTCCACGCACATTTTTCACGCTCGATCGCCTGAAAGCTGCCACCACGAATCAGCCTTTGATTCCGCCCCAGTCCTTCATCGATCTCAAAAAGTATGTGACAAATCAGATCGGAATTGCCGACACACAGGGAACTTGCACAACTGCGAGCAAGGCCTTCATCGGTGACTTTAAGAACGTTCTCTACGGAATCCGGAAAAATATCGAGGTCGAGATCACGAAGCAAGGTGGCACAAAAACATTCGCGAAATGCGAGGCGCTGATCCGTGCCAGGATGCGGCTCGACGTGGCTGTGCTGCGTGAGAATCACTTTACCCGCATAGCTGGAATAAAAGTATAAGGAGGACATGATGAATAGACGATACGAAGATTCAAAAGTCGATATCGGGCTTGTCTCACAGGCCCTCAA
>JABUBL010000112.1_pt1 | contig 18592 bp, 20 predicted proteins | sample 7240371 | NCBI WGS metagenome assembly JABUBL01 (sample SAMN07256343, study PRJNA390944) | subsurface metagenome | isolation source: Methane hydrate marine sediment | place: Pacific Ocean: Eastern North Pacific, ODP site 1244 | collected 2002
ATAAGATGAAACTTTTTGAAAGAGAGAGTTATAACGACGTTATTGGGGTATTAATAGAAGACCATCTGGAAGTAAATGAAAAAACAAAAAAAGAATTAGCAGAAGCCAGAAAAAGAGTGAAAAAAGGAATGGTCTATTCTCATGAAGAAGTTGGAAAAATGCTTGGGATATAATGAGCTACAAAATTATATGGGATAAAAAGGCCTTAGATTTCTTTAATAAACTTCAACCGGTTCTTTGTAGAAGAATTTTTAAAAAAATCGGTGAGTTAAGACAAGATCCTTTTTCAAAAGACATTAAAAGATTAAAAGGAGAAAAAGCTTTCAGATTAAGGATTGGAGACTACAGAGTTATATTTGATATAAATATTAAAAACAGAGTTATTATTATTTTAAGGCTTGGGCACAGAAAGAATATTTATTAAACAATCATAAACTTTATAATTCTCGTTTTTGTTAATCTTATATGCCAATGTCATCCTTTGATATTGGATTAATAAAATAGTAATATCAAAAAATGCCACATCAATGCGTGAAATGTTCAAGAATTATTTCTCCAGGCAGCAGAGAGTTGCTTGAAGGATGTGCTGGATGTAAGAGTCATTTCTTTTTCTATATTAGAGATGACCAAATGAAAGAGGTAAAGGAAAAGATTATTAAGATTCCCGAAGAGCAGAAAAAGCAGGTAGAACGAGACATAAGAGAAATGGTAGGTATTACTGACGAACAAGCTCCTGTTATACTTGATATAGAATCTATAAGAGTTACTGGTGAGGGGAAGTTCGAGCTTGATATTGTAAAACTTTTTAGAAAAGACCAGCCTTTAATCTATAAATTAGAGGAAGGAAAATACATAATTGACCTTGCTTCAACACTGAAAACAAATATAAAAGACTTAAAAGAAATCAAAAATCCTGATGAGAAGAAGAAATGAGGGCGAGCCACCGAAGATAGCGAAGAGTTACACACGCACATAAAAGTTTAAATACTGAATCAAATTTCTTTTTTCCATGAAAAGATTTTGTAAAAACCAGATTAAGACAAAAGAGAATTCTGAAGGAAATGATTGTTTAATTCATTTGCTTGAAGGAGGGATGAAAGAAGTTATATGTCCTTACATACAGGGGGACATATACCTAGAGAGAGGACAAAGTACCAAACCAAGTCTGTACATTTCCAAAATAATAGGAAGTCCTCTCGGGCGTTGTCAGGATTTTGAACCCACTGAAGATCAAGTTCAAAGATTTAAAAGAAACTATTCTGGGATTTCTTCTAGTGTGTGTAATTAAACCTAACATCGCGTTCCTGTTAGTTTCCCCGACGACCGAAGGGAGCGAGAGTTTGTAAATCGCCGATTTTTTATTATTGAATCTGAACTGTTTTTCTAATAACGAGTATTATGTTCTCATCATCCCACGTGATTCTATCCAGATTTTTAAAATGACGAGCAATATTCTCTCGAAATTCCTTTAAAGCTTCTTCAAATTCTTCTTCATCATATAAATAGAATGTAGAATAATGATGACTCTTGGCTTGTGTCACGAGCCATTTTAATTCAGCTATTCGCTTATATTTGAAATATTTAATAGATTCTAATTCTAGAACAGGTATCTTCTTCAACATTTCTTTTAATTCATTTAGTTCATAGAGTCGCTTCTCCTTTTCATTGAATTTAGGAAAATACCTTCCCCAGATATTTCTTTTGTTCTGGCTTCGTAGCCTGGTGTAGATGAACAAGTAACCATTATCTCTCAAAACTCTGGATGCTTCTTTAAGAAAATCTAAAAGTTTGAAATGATGTATTGCGTTGAAGGTGAACATGCAATCTAAAGAATTAGCGAGTAATGGTAAATCTTCTGATAGTGCTTTTATTGTTTTGAAGTTTTTAATTTTGTGTTCTCTTAAATTCTTGGTAAGTTCATCTAACATTTTCCTATTATAATCAATGCAAGTGAGCCAAAGTTTATCTCCTAAATAGTGGAATAATTGCGTATCATATCTCCCAACTCCGCTACCAACATCCGCTGCTTCAATTTTTGACAAGTTTTGCAGTTTATCTTTTATAAATAAAATTGGCTCCCGATCCTTTGTTCTTAAATCTTCATATTTGTATGCAATCCTTGAAAAATGATTATTGATTTTCATAGTTTACCTTCTCTACAGCAATTATTAAGGTTTTATATTCATTTCTCTCTACATAAGCTCTTCTAAAGGCGATTCAAAAATTTCCGGTAACAGACTTTTAACGAAATTTGGAGAATTTCTGTTAGTTTCCCTAAACAAAGTAAGAGTGCAACGTCACGAGGCGACAAATTTTTATAGTTATTGTTTCACTTACTCTTATGAGATATTTAATAGGTGATGAAGCAAAAGAATCAGAAGAATATATGAAAATTGCTGCCGGATATGCAAAGAATTCTACTTGCAGGAAATCTAAAAGAGGAGCTATAATAGTAAAAGATGGAGAAATTATTGGAAAAGGATATAATAAAGTAACAATTGAAGGGTTATGTGACCCGTGCATTAGGGAAGAAATTAAAGATAATAGCAGGGTAGAATTATGTTCTGCAATTCATGCTGAGCAAATGGCGATTATAGATGTTATTAATAACAGTAAATCTCTAGATGGCTCAAGAATGTATCATATAAAAGTTAAGAATGAAGAAATGAGAAAATCTGGAAAGCCGTCCTGTACCATTTGCAGTAGGGAAATTTTAGAATCTGGAATTGCAGAATTTGTATTATGGCATGAAGAAGGCTATAGAGTATATGATTCAAAAGAATTGAATGACTTATCTTTCAAATATTTTCTGGAAAAGAAGGGATAGGTGAGGGGCGGATTGAACATAATCGCTGTTAAATCCCGGGAGTGAAGGGGGAGAGTTTAGATTTTAGCCCACATTGTAGTAAACTTTATAATAAAGTCATTTCTTTTATTAAATCTATGATTAAAACAATAATTTTTGATTTAGCAGAAGTTTATCTCAAAGGTTTTTATGGTGTAGAAGATTATCTTGAAGATTTGTTGAATTTGAAATCAAACGAAATAAAAGATAAACTTCAAGGTCCAGAATTTAAATTATTGATGGAAGGGAAAATAACTGAAGATGAATTCTGGAAAAAACTCATCCAACGAAATAACTGGGATATTGGAATAAATGAATTCAAGAAAGCAATTAGAAATAATTTTGATGAAATTAAAGGGACAAGAGAAATTATTGAAAAGCTTAAAGATAATGGATACAAACTTGGATTAATCTCCGATCATTCAAAGGAATGGATAGACCATTGTAATAATAAATTTGATTATCATAAATTATTTCATTCCACACAATATTCTTTTGAAGTTGAATGTTGCAAGACAGACAAAAAAACCTTTGAATTACTATTAAAAAAATTAGGCGAGAAAGCCGAGAATTGTCTGTTTATTGATGACAGTGAAAAGAATATAAATGTTGCTAAATCAATTGGATTAAACACAATTCAATTTAAGGATTCCGAACAACTGAAAAAAGAATTGATCTCTTTCTCAATAAAAATAGATAAAGCCCCACCCCTTTTATAAATTAAAATTTTTCTTCAATTGAACATAATCCCTATTCTGCTCCCCGCAATAAACTTATAAATATTCTTATGTTATACTAAACATGACTAAGAACATTAATTCTATTTTAAAAGAGGTTTTAGAAAAAGTAGAGCCTTCTAAAGAAGAGCTTAAAGATATTGAGAATCTTCTTGAAGGTTTTATTAAAAAACTCGGAAAAAATATAAAGACCCAAAAAATAAATGCAGAGATTTTTGTCGGAGGGAGTTTTGCCAAATCCACTGTAATAAGAAAGGATGATTATGATATTGATATTTTTATTAGATTTGACAAAAAATATAAGAATATCTCAGACCTGACAAAAAAAATCTTAAGAAATATGAAAAATGTCTCTATAATCCATGGCTCCAGGGATTATTTCAGAATAAAAGCCTCTAAAGACCTTTTCTTTGAGGTGATTCCTGTAAAAAAAATAAAAAGCCCCAGAGAAGCAGAGAATATCATAGATCTATCTTATTCCCACGTGAGATATATAAAAAGAAAAATTAAATCAGAAAAAATCCTCGACGACATTCGGCTTGCGAAAGCTTTCTGTTACGGAAATAATTGCTATGGTGCAGAATCATATGTAAACGGATTCTCTGGGTATGCTCTAGAGCTTTTGATTTATCACTACGGCAGTTTTCTCAAATTTCTAAGAGCTATGACAAAAATCAAAGAGCAAGAAGTAATAGATATTGAAAAACATCACAAAACCAAGCAGCGGGTTTTAATGGATATTAATGCTGCAAAACTTGACTCTCCAATCGTTCTTATTGATCCAACATATAAACAGAGAAATGCGTTAGCAGCGCTTTCTGATGAAACATTTAGAAAGTTTCAGAAAGCTTGCAAGAATTTTCTAAAAAATCCTGTGATAAAAGCATTTGAAATAGAAAAAATTGATTTTGAAAAAGTGGAAAAAGATGCCAAAAGAAGAAGTTATGAATTTATCTTATTAGGGGCGAGAACTAAAAAACAAGAAGGAGATATTGCCGGAAGCAAGTTATTGAAATTCTATAGACATCTTGGAAAAGAAATTGAAAAATATTTTGAAATAAAATCCAAAGGATTTGAATATAATGGTAAAAAATCCGCAAAATATTTTTTTACAGTTAAGAAGAAACCTGACATCATGATCAGAGGTCCTCTAGAATCTCAAAAAGAGCACGTGAAAAAATTTAAGAAGAAATATAAAAAAGTTTTTGTTAAAAACAGACAGCTCTATACTAGACATAAGCTTAACTTCACATTAAAAAAGTTTTTAGAAGATTGGAAAAAGAAACATGGGCAGAAGATTAAAGATATGGCTATTTCTGGATTGCGGGTTTTTTAGTTTTTAAAAGTGGATAATTCACATTAATCCCACCATAAAATCCGCTCTTTACTTCATCTGATAATGAATGTAGATAGTTTAAGTAAGGAGTAATATTTACCCTATTTGATAATTGTATTGGAACACTAACTCCTGTTTCTAGATGACTAAAACCAGTTTTATCTCTTCCAGCTTTGTTATTATATCCTGCTTTTTGGGATAAAGAAATCCCTATCTTTTCTCCAAGTGGAAAAGCATGAGAGACAGAGCCTTCTATGTATTCTCCACCCCCAAATCTAAATAATCTATTATATGTAACAGAGGGGTTCAATGGGAGATCTGCAGCCAAACCCCCATATAAAATTGATGCATAATCCCATCCTTCTCCAAGATTAAAATTAAAAAAAACATAACCTAGATGAAAAGATATGGTCTTAGATAAAGGTTGAAAAAACCCTGTATGAGTCTGCATGTTAAATAACTTTTTATTATTTACATCAACATCTCCTGCTATTGATGCTGAAAAGTTACCATAATTAGCATTTAACGACTGTGTATATACTGGACTATCTAAAAAAGGCATCCCCCAAAATCTTGATTTGTTTGCCAGATTTCCTGCCACACTAATATTTATTTTTGGTTTTGGATTTTCCTGGGGTTGGGCTAAAACTTTTTTCATAGGGAACAAGCTAGCCAGGGTTATTGTTCCTGCTAATAAAATATTTCTTAATGTTTTTTTCATTTTTAGTTCCTTTCTTGAGATTCTATGGCCTTGTCAAAAAGTGTTGCAAAGGCCTGGGCAAAGAATTCAGAATTAATCCAAACAGCAACATCCTCCTGATTTTTGTCTTTTGAAATATAAAAGAGTATCTCTTTTCTGTCCACGATAAAGAATTTTGCATCAACATCTATTTTTTTTATCTTAATTTCAAGACTATCGCTTATTTTTTTGATTATTTCCTCGTCTCCGAATAATGCAATTCTTACTTTTATATTTTCTTTGTCGAGGCTTTCAATGGTTTGCTGGAAAAGTTTTAATTTAGAATTTACATCTTCTGCATTTGTGCAAATTATCACTTCTTTGGAAGCGTTTTGGAGAATTTCTCTTAAGTAGTTTGCTATGTTTAATCTTCCATTAAGAGCTGCAGAATAATCTTCTTTTTTAATTGGGCTTAATCCTTCTTTATACAACTTTTCAAGTTTTGAAAATTCTTCTGTGTTTTTTAAATTTACAAGGCTTATTATTCTTTCTTCTGCGTCACCCCTTACATTATTTTTCAGTTTTTCAAGAATTAAATGAGGTTTAATGCCAATGTATTTAACTGGTTTTCCCAGTTTTATGATTGCAAATCCTTTCTTTTCAAGGCTTTCAAGAACATCATAAGTTCTTGATCTTGGAACCCTGGAAATTTCAGCAATTTCTCCTGCAGAAGCTATTCCTTTTCCAAGCAAAGCTAACCAAACTTTTGTTTCATAGACGTTAAGATTAAAATAATCTTTAATCTTGTTGATTAATTCGTGTTTTACTAACATAAAAATTCATATAGTCAGAGCTTTATAAATCTTACTATTTGTTACTTTCGTAAAGTGAGAACATTATGAAAAAGTTTATAAATACAGGGATTGTAGAGAGAATATGGAAATAGATATGGAACATTATAAAATTGAAAGAGAAGAACTTGATCCAACTAGATATAATTTATTTAGGTGGATGGATAGAGTAGCTGATGACGTCAGTGAAATAGATAAAAACGTTGATAGAGGATATGAAGATAGATTTTATAAAGATCCTAAAATAAGTAGAAAATTGACAAGTAGAGGTGTGTTTCTAGGACTTTATAGCACCTTAACATTACCTATATCTATTCCAGCGTCAATATATAGAGCAATTAGAGAACTAAAAAGAAGTTGTAATGAAATGAAAAATCTTCCTATCAAAAGATTAGATAACTAAGAACAATCCCGACAATAATTCCTCCTGTTATGAATGGCATTGCAGGATAAAACTTCTTTTTTTTGGAAAAAAGGAAAAGAGCTGCGAGACCAAGGGTTGCTCCTAATATTACTAAAATTGCAGGTACAAGGCCGAGAGTTTTAAGCATAACACCTGCAGTGATTATCGGGAAGACAATATCTCCCCCACCGAGAATTGCAATATTTACCTTGATTTTTTTCTTTTTTAATTCTGATTTCTTCAGGGTTTTCTTCCATTTCTTTATTTTTGTTCTCACCTGTTTAGATAAATAAGGAACAAAAAATCCTGAGAAAATTTTTAACTTGTTAATCTGATATTTTGCCATTTTCTGCATAATGCCTGTGTGCCAGACAGCCCACATGTCATAGATTGAAATAAGAACAAGCAGGCCTATAACTGTATAAATATTTAAAAGAGGGACAAAAACAGCTGCAATTCCCGGATAAATTAAAAGTTCTGAAAAATTATGAACAAGAAAGTTTCTTCTGTAGATTTTTATTATTGCGAGTGGGAGAGCCACTAATACTGCTATTAAAGGTATTCCAAAGACAAACTTATCAAAGTTCCCTGTTATAGAAAAAAAAGATATTGAAAGTGCAATAACTACTACAACAAAAAACCAGAGTTTTAAAATAAATTCAATTTTAAATTTTGCCAGGAAAAAGAATAAGAAAATTGCAATTATAAAAGCAATAATTATTGCTCCAAAAAAAATCGAATAATCAGATGTTTTTTCAATTTCAGGAGTTTCTAAGCCAAAGGGTAATTTGTTTTCTTCATCGAGATAATGATTGACAACATATATTCCAATAAACTGGGTTATGACAAACATTATCAAAATAATAGCTGTTATCTTAAAATTATGTTTCATAGTTAATAAATAAGAAAAATTAGTTTATAAAGTTTTGAGACCATTAACTGTTTAATTATATAATCTGGGAATTTTATCTAAGTCTTATAGTTTCCAATATTCTTGGCATATTTGTTTCAACGCGGTTAAGTTTGTAAAGTGCTGAGGCAAGGTCAAGGCACTTAGAAACTTCCCCATGATTTACTATTATTTTTTTTGGTTTTGGCCTCATATTATTAAAGAAAGACATTATCTCATTTCTTCCTGCATGGGCGCTTAATCCTGGAATTGTATGAACTTCAAGATTTATTTTAACAGTTTCCTCTCTTCCATCAACATTCATTTTTGTTTCGCTAAGACCTTCTTGTACTTGGCGGCCTAGGCTTCCGACACCCTGATAACAGACAAAAATTATAGAGTTTTTCTTATTCCCTGCAAACTCTTTTAAATATTCAACAGAGGCTCCTCCTACAAGCATACCAGATGTTGCAAGAACAACACAAGGTCCTCCTTCTATGACTTTTCTTCTTTCCTGATGAGAACCAACCCTTGAGAACGTATCTAAAACAAAAGGATTCTTATCCTGGAAAATAGAAGCACGGACCTTGTTGCTTAAAAAATCAGGATATGCTGTATGAATTGCATTAATATCCCATATCATTCCGTCTATGTAAACAGGAATTTTTTTCAGTTTTCCTGATTGTATCGCGTCCTCTATAATAAGCATGGTTTCCTGTGCTCTCCCAAGCCCAAGTTCTGGAATCAAAATTTTTCCACCCCTTTCAATTGTTTTATTTATTATATCAATCATCTTTTCTTCTGATTCTATTCTTGGAGGCAGAATATCTGATTTTGCGCCATAGGTTGCTTCTGTAAGAACAGATTCTATTCTCGGAAAACTGTTTATGGCAGGATCAAGAAGTCTTGTCCTTGCATACTTATAGTCACCTGTATATAGGAAGTTATGCAAACCATTTCCAATATTAAAATGAACCATTGCGCTTCCAAGAGCATGTCCAGCGTTATAAAAAGTTATTCTTATGTCAGGAGTTATATCTGTAACTTCATTGAAATTCAGGCAGATAGTGTGTTTAACCATTTCTTTAATATCTTTTGAACTAAACAAAGGGGCTGATGCCTGTTTATATGCAACACCTATGAAATCTAGGGAAAGAAGAGCTGCAATGTCCATTGTTGGATGAGTCATATAAGTTGGTCCTTTATATCCCATCTTATAGAGATAAGGCAAAAGTCCCATATGGTCAAGATGGGCATGACTTACTATAACTGCATCAAGCTCTCTTATATCAAACTCAGGAATATCAAAATAAGGGAATCTGTCTTTTCCCTGACTTGCTACATCAATCCCGCAATCAATTAAAACTTTTGAATTTGGTGTCTGAAGAAGTAAACAGCTTCTTCCAACCTGTCTTGCCCCTCCTAAGAAAGTCAGCCTGACCCATTCCTCAACTTTTTCAGGATTCCATCCTTTGTAAATTTTTTTTCCTATATCATTAAGAAATTTTCTTCTGTAATTGTTGTTTGCATAAAGAACTTCCCTTATACTTTCTGTTATCTTACTTTTTATTGCAGGAGTTCTTTGAACCTGGGGTGTCCATAAAGTGGTTTTTTTAATTTCATCAAGAATAGAGCCTTGTTTTCCTATAACCATTCCTGGTTTTTTTGCTTCAATTATAACAATGCTTCTGTGAAAATCAAAAATTATGTTTGTTATTTCAGCTTCCTGAGGAACAATTTTTTTTATATCTTCATGGGTTTTTTCCTGTTTTGGCAAAATTTTTTGGTCTGCTCTCAATTCTATTCTTTTTTTCAGCTCGTCAACTATTTCCTTAATTTTACTTTCACCTTCTTTGAAAAACCTCTCGTTATCTGTGTAAAGAACAATGTTTGCTCCTTCAAAATTTGCTTCTGTAATGCTACTATGTAACTTATCAGTTATGTGCTTAAGAATGTCCATTTTTAACAAAAAATTGATTGAAAATGATTATGGTTTTATAGATGATGTATTCTTAAATTATAATTTTGTTTGTTTGGCAACTTCTCTTTTATTGTTTTTTTGATTCTTTGTATTCTGCAGTTATTTCCTGCTCAATTACTTTTTTAATACCGTCTTTTGTGATTGCAAAAACATCAATTCCATATCCAGAACCAATATCTCTTTGTGTTGAAGATTTTATAGCTTCAACTGCAAGCTCTACACCTTCTTTAATATCCATGTCTTTTTTATATTGTCTTTCAAGAAGACCAAGAACATACGGCATCCCACTTCCAAAATTTGCATCATAATCTTCAATTTTAACAACACTTCCTGCAGGCTCTATAGTATATAGTTCGATTGCCCCATCTTCATTAAATCCTGCTATCAATGTTCCTACAATATTAGGAATCATAGACGGTTGTCTTATTTGGGAATAAGTTATTGCAGCAACAAGATTCGCTGATTGTTTTACAGTTGGTCTTGATTTTGATCTTAATTCTTTAAGTTTTAATTCTGCCGCAATTAACTTTGAAAGTTTTTGTCCATCAGCAAGACCACCTGTCCCAGAAATGACTAAATAATCATTTATTTTATTAACTTTGGGAAATTTTTTAATCATAACATGGCGTCCTGCAGTAATCTGTCTATCTCCAGCCATCACAACCCCGTTTTTGCAAACTATTCCCAAAATAGTTGTTCCTGTTTTCAAAATTGAATCTTTTAATTCCTGGTCCATTTTTATGTGTTTTTTATTATATCTAATTTGTTATATCCCAACTTAATTTCTCTTAGAACCAACCCTATAAATTTTAAAGATAATCTTATTTTATAAAGTTTTCGGCGAAAGTATTTTAAGATGTGTTTTCTAAAAAGACTTATGATTCAATTAAAGAGCTTTCTAGATGGGCAAAATAAAGAGATAAAAAAGATTTCTACAGAAATGAATTTATCTCACTGGGAAGCCCTAATCTCTGGGAAAAAAGAAGCCTATCAAAATTATGAAAAAAAAGCTATAGAATTAGAGAAATATTTTACAGATAAAGAGAATTTTAAGAAAATTAAATCGTTTTTAGAAATTGTTAAAGATCCTTTAGAGAAGAGACAATTAGAACTTCTTTACTTATCATATTTATCAGGTCAAGGAGATTTAAAGCTGATAGAAGAAATAACAAAAAGATCTGCTCTGATAGAACAAAAATTCAATACCTTTAGGGCAAATCTGAATGGAGAAGAATTAACAGATAACGAGATAAAAGAGATTTTAAAACATGAGAAAGATTCTGAAAAACTTAGGAAAACCTGGGAAGCAAGTAAAAAACAAGGAGAGATTGTTGAAAAAGAAGTGATTGAATTAGTGAAATTAAGAAACAAGCTTGCGAAAAGTTTGGGGTTTGAAAACTATTATGTAATGGATCTTGAACTGGAGGAACAAAAAGAAGAAGAAATTGAAAAAATATTTTTAGAACTTGAAAAATCTACCCAAGAACCGTTCAAAGTTCTTAAAAATGAATTAGATGTGGTTTTTTCTAAAAGATATGGTATAGAGAAAGGAGAGCTTAAACCATGGCATTATCATAATTTGTTTTTCCAGGAAGGACCTGAAATTTTTGACATTGGTTTAGACAAGATTTATAATAAAGATATTTTAGAAATTACTAAAAAATTTTATCAAGAATTAAATTTAGAAGTTAGAGATATTTTAGAAAGAAGCGATCTCTATGAAAAACCTGGCAAATATCAACATGCGTGTTGTATGAATATTAATCGTGAGGGGGATGTGAGGATTGTTGAAAATATAAAAAATAATGAATCCTGGATGTCAACAACTTTACATGAACTAGGCCATGCAGTATATGATAAATATTGTGATAAAGTTCTTCCTTTTTTGTTAAAAGAAAACGCACATATTTTTGTGACAGAGGCAATAGCTATTTTATTTGAAAGGAATTCTAAGAATAAGGCTTTTATAAGAAGATGTGGAAATATTGAGAGTGAAGACGTTGAAAAGATTGAAAAGGAAATAAGAAAACAATTGAAATTAGATGAATTGGTTTTCTTGAAGTGGGCCCAGGTGGTGTTTCATTTTGAGCGGGAATTGTATAAGAATCCTGAACAAGATTTGAATAAACTTTGGTGGTCTTTGGTTAAGAAATATCAATTGATTGATTTTTCCAGAGATAAGCCAGACTGGGCTTCTAAAATACATCTGGCTTGCTATCCTGTTTATTATCATAATTATGTTTTAGGGAAGATTCTTGCATCACAGATAAATCACTATATTTTTAAGGATATCCTAAAACAAGATTCTGAAAATCCAGATTATTCTAACCCAAAAATAGGAGATTATTTGAAAGAAAAGATTTTTATGCTTGGAAAAAAATATCGTTGGGACAAACTTATTGAAAAAGCTCTTGGAGAACCATTAACCTCAAAGTATTTTGTAGAAGATTTCTGTAATTAAGGAGCTTAGATAAAGTTTTCGGAATCCACTTTTGAAATGCCGTGCTCTTTTCTGAATCTCATTACATTTTCCATAAAGCCCTCAATTTTCTGCTCATGGCTTACAATTATGAGTTGTTTTACATCAAGCTGCCTTAAAACATCCCTCATTTTATCAAGCTGCTGTTCTGAAAATCCGTCTGTGGGCTCGTCAAGAATTACTATATCACGCGTTTTTATTTTACTTAAAAGAGAATTAACAACATGGTTTAATGATAAACGATAAGCAAGAGCTACTGCTGTTCTTTCTCCTCCTGAAAGATAAGAGTAATCTATTTCATAATCCTGATATTCTATTATCGGGGTGAAATTGTCGTCAAGCTCTACCTCAAAAACATCTGATACAAGCATAGAAAACCATCTTGCAAAAAGTTTTGAAAATTCCATCTTAAGTCTAATCATTACATTTCTTTCAATAAAAGAAATAAGAGAAGAGAAATTTTTTGAGAGCCATGTCTCAAGCTTTGTAATATAATTAAGTTTTTCCCTGATTTCTTCTGTCTTTTTTATTCTTTCCTTAAACTCTTCAATCTGTTTTGAAAAAACCTCGATTTCCTTTTTAAATTCTGCGACTTTTATTTCTACTATTCTTTCTTGTTTCAGGGCTTCATCAAGCTCTTCTTGTTTCTTTTCAAAAATATTTTCAAACTTATTTAACTCAAAAACAAACTTGCTCAGAGATTCTATATGCTGATTTAAAATTTCTATGTCTTTCTGAATTAATTCGTTTAATTTTTTAATTTCTTCAAATCTTTTCTTTTTTTCTTCAACATCCTGTAATCTTACTTTTAATATGTTCAGTCTCTGAAGCTGTTTTTCTTTTAAAGAGATATCTTCCTCAACCTTTATGTGGGTTTCAAGGATTTTTTTCTTTTCAAAAGTAAATTCTTCTATTTTTTTCAGATTTTCAGAAATATTTGATTCTAATTTATTGATAATATTGCTCTTATATACAGGTTCAACATTCTGCAAGCACGTGGGGCAGATTTCAATCTGAATTATTTTTTTCTTTAATTCTTCATTTTCCTGGTTTTTTATATCAAAGGAGTTTATTTGTGATGTTATTCTAAGATTTTCTTCATTTAGTCCTTCTTTTTCTTTTTTATTTGAAATTATTTCTTGCTCAAGCTCTTTTAATTTTCCCTCATTAAACTCAATTTTTGATAATTCTGTTATTTGGGCCTCGATTTGTGTTATAATTTTTAAATTGCCTGCGAGATTTTCCTTCTTATTTGAAATTATTATTTTGGTTTTCTCAACTTCCTGTTGTAGTTTTTTTCTTTCTTCTATTTTTTTAGAAATTTCTTCTTTCTCTTCCTGAATTTTTTTTCTTGTTTCTGTTTTAAAAAAAAGTTCTTTTTCAATTGAGGCAAGATTATAATGTTTTGCCTCAAGTTCATCTTCTTTTGAAGCCAAATCTGCCTTGTCCTGTTCCAAATCCTCTATCATCCATTCTTTAAGCCTTTTTTCTTCTCTTAATTTTGAGGTAAGAATTGATGTATTTTCAAGGATTTTTTTGTATTTGTCTATACCAAAAACATGTCTTAATGTATTAATCCGTGTATCAGGATCTTCCAGGATTATTTGCTTCATTTCTTCCTGTGGCGTGTAAACAGTAAATTTGTAAAGAATATTCTGTTTTTTAGAAAATTCCTTTGGATAATTAAGAATTTCAAGAACCTTATCTTTTAATTCTGTAACAGAAAATTCGCGTTTTTCTCCGTTAATGTTTATTGCGCAATAATCCTGAGAGATTGTCTTTCCTCTTTTAAGGGTTCTTTCAACAACTATCTTTTTTTCATCAACTATGAATTCAAGAATTACCCCCCCTTCTTTTTCCCCATTTCTTAATAAAGAACTTCCTCTCTGTCCTGGCTGCAAACCAAACAAGGCAAACTCAATCCCAAGAAGCACAGAGGTTTTTCCACAGCCAATATCTCCGGATAATAAAATAGAACCTTCTGGAAATATTATTTTCTGGTTTTTGTAACTTCTTATATTATTCAGGGTGATTTTATTCAATATCATTTTGAAGACAACATCCTATTAGAAATTCAGGATTTCTTTAAACTCATCTGAAAGTCTTCCTGTAAAACTTTCTATGGTTTCTCCTTCTTGTTTCTCTGTTGAGAGAGTATCCATTAATTGGAAAATATATTTGTTAAAATCAGATGGGTTTTGTTCTATGTAAGTTTTTATTGTCTCATCCTCTATATTTTCTGTTTCTTCTATTTCAAATTCAAGCTCTGCTTCTTTTGTTTTTAGCTCGTGGGTATTTCTTAGCAAAAAATATGCGTTTTTTCTTTTTGCTGTTTCTTCTATTTGTGAAAATTTTATATCTGAGTTTTTTCCAGTCTCAAGAATTCCTCTTAACCTAAGAAGAACTATTTTATCATCCAGGTCTTTTTTTTCAAGTTCAGAGATTATTTTTTCTGTCGCAAGCAGAGCGTTTTCTATTTTTATATCAAATGAAACAACTTCTTTCATTTTTAACTCAATTTTTCTAAACTGGTTTTTTGTATCTAATTCTGTATCAATAATACAAAATCTCCCGTGTTCAAGGTCTTCAAGCTCTTTGAAATTGTTCGGGAATATTGGTCCTGGATAAACAAAATTTTCATATTGAAAATCTATGTGAAGATGTCCTAAAGCATAATAATCTGCAAATGGTATTTTTGATATTTCCAGGGCATCTACAGGTAAATCTCCTCTTGCTTTGTCAATCATTGTATGCATCATGAATATTTTAAACATACCAGGGGATTCATTAAATTCAGCTCTTCTTAAATCATTTATTTCGAGGCCAGAGGTTTTTCCAGGATATCCATAAATTGCAACACCTTTGTAAATTGTTGGATTTAAGATTATTTTTTCTTCTTTTTCTTCATAATCCCCCACATTTTTACAAAATCCTGCTTTCTCAAGAACATCAAGAAAAGTTTTCCCAGAAACAGAATAATCATGAGAGCCTGCAATAATAAAACAAGGAATTTTAGCATCTTTAAGTTTTCTAAATTCAGCAAAGGTTTCTTTAAGGATATCTATTGGAGGAAATGCCGAATCAAATAAATCTCCTGCAATCAGAACAAAATCTACTTTCTCCTTTATCCATATTTCTACAGCTTTCTTAAATGACTGAAGATTCAGATCTTGGAGAGGCTGTTGTTTCCATCCGCCCAAATGAACATCAGCAGTATGCGCAAATTTCACCATTTTTATATTCAGCTTTAAATTTAATTGTTATTTTTACAACTTTAAAAGTATAGAAGAAGTATATAAAATTGATTGTGATTTAAACTATAAAATATTACCTAGTAATTCTGATAACTCATCTCTGAACAAGAAAACAGCAACCAAAACCCCTAATAATAGAATCAGAAAAAAAACAAGCATAAGTATTAGTGCTTTTCCTGCGGATTTTGGTCTTTCTCCGTATGCTGAGACCTTTTGAACTACTTTAACAGGGGTCTGAGGTATTTGTTGAGGTTGGATTTGTTGTTGAAGTGGTTGTTGAGGTTGGGTTTGCGGCAGCTGAGGAACCTGTAAAGCACGGGCAGCTTCCTCGACATCTTTTTTTAAATAACCTGCATTATAAAAACTCATCATTGCCTTTGGTAAAGATTCTCCTTTTGCAACAGCATACTTTAATCCTTCAACGATCTCTTCTTTAACCATTTTATCTTTTATTAAATGGTTCATTGAAAAATCTTCGTTTTTCTTTTACCATTTTATCTTTTATAAGAAAGTTTATTTGCTTTAAAAATTATTTCTTATTTCCCTTAATGCTGGGATGAGAATCAAAATTTCAAAACTTTTCCATTTGGTGAAAGATGAGAGGTTTCGCCAAGCTTATATCCAAATTCAGATGCGAGTTCAATTAAAGGTGTTTCTTGCTGAAGACTTCCGTGTGCAGGAATCACATGCTTTGGTTTCAGTATTTGGATTAAGTCCCTCATATCTTCCCTGCTTCCGTGTCCGTGAACATGAATATCTGTCTGAATCTTAACTCCTGTTTTTCTTAATCTGTTATCTAATTTTTCCCGGGCAAGAATATTTAGGGGCACTGGAATTGTGCTTGAGGAAAAAATAACATGATCTCCTTCTTTAAAATGAAAAGAGGTGTTTCCTTTCACAATCCTGTCCATAATTGAATTTTCTTCTGCCTGATGGCCGGTGCAAACAACAAAATATCTTCCTCTGTCTTTTTCTAATTTTTTCAAAAAAGCTTCCCGCTGTTTTGCGAATTTAATTAATCTTATTTTGTTTTTGAATGGACAGGCACTGACTTTTGATGCTGCTTCAACATATTTACCCAAACTTCTCCCTAAAAAGATTATTTCTCTCCCTGTTTTCTGTGCAAACCTCACAATATTATTCAATCTCTCAATATGTGAAGAAAAAGTTGTTATGAAAAACGCAGAGTTTTTTCCCCTCATTTTTGAAATAGCGTCTTCTAACATGTGTTGTGCTATTTTTTCTCCGCCAGGTCTTGTTTCAGTGCTAGAATAAAGAGCATCTATAATTAAAGCTTTAACACCTTTTCCCCCAAGTTCTTTTAATTTTTTGTAATTTGGAGGTTTTCCTAAGGTAGGATAATTATCAAATTTTAAATCCAGCCCATAGAAAAAAATTCCTTCTTTTGTATGAAGTGCTATAAAAACACAATGAAGTGTTGAATGTGTCGTATGAATAAATTCTACTTTGTAGCTTGTACCCTTTCCCTTGATTATTTGGAAAGAATCTGGTTGAACCATTTTTAATCTGTTCTTTACTCCTAGTTTTTCATCTTCAATTATAGCTTCTAAAACCCTCATAGTAAACGGGGTTGCATAAATCGTGGCTTTAGGATATCTATTTGCAATATAAGGTAAGCCTCCGACATGGTCTAAATGTGCGTGGCTTATGAAAATAGCTCTGACTTTATCTCTCCAGCCAAGCTTGTCCAGAACTAAATCATTAGGAATTGCTCCAAATTCTCTTAATTTTTTTTCATCATATCTGTTTACCTTTTTGCTTCCTTTTTTAAATCTGTGAGCATATTCTAAAACATTTTCTTCTTGAAGTTCAACTATTCCTGGAATATAAAGCCCTGCATCAAAAATAAAAACATCTTCGCCAACTTTTACAGCAGTCATATTCTTTCCTACTTTTTCATATCCTCCAACTGTACAAATTTCCATTTTTTCCAAATTCCTCTTTTATAAGCTTATTTAGAAAAACAAGTTTAAAAAGTTTTAATAACTCTTTTTTCTTATTGATTTCATGAAACCTCTTCGGCCTTCAATAAGAGAAAAAAAGAGATATCTTCTTGTTAAAGGAAAGATTAAAGACATTGAAAAAGCTGTTTTAGAGGGAATAGGTGTTTTAGGTATGTCAAAAACAAGTCTTAACTGGATAAAATCAGACAAAAAAAGTGCGATTATTTCTGTAAATAGGGAATCTGTGGACTCTGTAAGGGCATGTTTTGCCATATGGCCTGAAAAGCTCTTGGTTGAAAAAATAAGCGGGAGCTTGAGAGGTTTGTGGAAGTGAATTATATTATTCTTAAGTAGTAACAGATAGAAGGATTTAAAAGGAGCTTCTTCTAAATAAATTTATGTCACTAGAGAAATTATTGAATAGGGAAGTGGAGGATGTAGGGACCAACAGAATAGTTTACAAGTTAGATGATCCTATATCAAGAGGGGTGAGTTTAGTGGGAAGTCTACCAACAAGAGCCATCCTCTTAAGCTGGGATGTGTGTAATTTACCAAGGGAGTACACCCAGGAGGAAGTAAAAGATTACGTCACTAGATCTGGTCTAGAAAACACTACAGTAAGGATGGGTCATACAAGTATCATCAAAGATACACTAAGATTATTCTATGATAAAAAGTTAAAAGGGGTTTCTTATTTAGGAAGAATCATTTTTGGATTACCTACAACAGTAATCGGGGGCTTGTATTCTAAGTTAACAAGATCAAACCATTATAATCCATTCACTCGAACTGCCCATATATACGCAGACGTTCTAGCAGTAGCACTACACGAGTTAGGGCATGCAAAAGATTTCCAAAACAGAAAATACCCAACATTATACGCACTAGCAAGAGCAATCCCCTTTTTCCCGTTATACCAAGAATTCAAAGCTTCAAAAATAGCGGACAAGGCTCTCCCAGAATCAGAAAAAGGTCAAACAGGAAGATACCTATTCCCAGCATTCGCAACTTATGGCTCTAATGCATTTGTACTTCCTTTAATTCCTGCTGTCGCAGCCGGTCACATAATCGGAAACCTATATAGGGCAACCCGCTACATCGCAAATAAGATAAAAAGTTACTTTAAAAATCCAAGAAGATAACTCACCGAAAACCTTTTAAAGAAACCAGCTAT
>JABUBL010000113.1_pt1 | contig 18583 bp, 22 predicted proteins | sample 7240371 | NCBI WGS metagenome assembly JABUBL01 (sample SAMN07256343, study PRJNA390944) | subsurface metagenome | isolation source: Methane hydrate marine sediment | place: Pacific Ocean: Eastern North Pacific, ODP site 1244 | collected 2002
GTTGAAGCTCTCAGATGGACTTCCTGCTGCCATGGAGGTGTCGATGGCAAAGGCCTGGGTCAGCGAGGCCTGCTGCCGGGTAACCGCTTTGGGGCACCAGATTCATGGCGCTATCGGCTTCATGGCTGACCACGATTTGCCCCTCTACTTCAAGCAGGCCAAGGCAGGAGAGGCTACCTTTGGCGACGCCGATTTTCACCGCGAGCTGGTAGCCAAGCATCTGGGACTTTAATAGAGCGGTGAAAAAGGAGAGCCAAGAGAGGTGAAGCCTCACTGGCAGGGGTCTGGGGGTGTCCCCCAGTTATATTTCCTCCCCCTCTCCTCAAGGAGAGGGGGCCGGGGGTGAGGTGAACAAAGATTGCATCTTTTGTCGCATCATAAGCGGCGAGATCCAAAGTGATATCCTTTACCAGGATGAAGAGGTCATCGCCATCCGCGATATCAACCCCCAGGCACCAACCCACCTCCTGGTGCTGCCCAGATCCCACATTTCATCCCTGGCCGATGTCGGCGCTGACCAGAAGCAGCTTTTAGGGCATCTTGTCCATGTCGCCAACGAGCTGGCGAAAAGGGAGGGCATTGCCGACAAAGGCTACCGCCTGGTGATAAACTGCGGTGTTGAGGCCGGTCAGGAGGTACCTCATCTCCACCTCCACCTCCTCGGCGGCAGGTCGCTAGGAAAGCTGGGCTAGAATCCTCTAAACCTCGCTAAATATAAGGGGTGCCGAAAGCCTGCGGCACCCCGCCTTTTTTCGGCTGAAGGCTATCGATACGAGACAAAAGAGAGTAGGGGCATCAAGTTGATGCCCCTACTCAGAATGCTGGCATTGTCCAACGGACTACTCTGGCGGGACGACCCTGACAAAATCGCCTCCCGTGATTGGCACATCGTCATAGGTGTAGGCGGTCAAGACGAGTTCGGTAGTCGTGTCAGTCAATACACCTTCTTCAACCAGCTGCTGTACTCCGAAGAAGGCAACCAAATCCATATAGCCATCCTCGTTTACATCCTCGTACGAGTATGCCAGTTTCGGAGCCTTTGCTGGCCCACGGGTCGCGAGGGTTATACCTCCGATTTCGATGGTACCAGGATCTATTGTGGAAACATCGAAATCCTCAGTGCCGAGAATGGCTACTGGCAGCACGCCTCGGTCACCCAGGTTGATGCTGTTGGGGTCGCTGCCGGGCTTGATGTCGATCTCCACCTCAATGACCGGGCAGATCATCGTCACGCTGACTGTCACCGAGCCGCCGTTATTCCACCATTCGTATCCGTCTTGAAGCCCGAAAAACAGCCTCGTGGCGCCGTCCGGAATGGTGATATCCGCCAGGCTGGCTCCAATGGCGAACGCTTGCTGAAGAGCAGGGGTAGTAGTCGGAGAGGTGAGGCTGGAGGGCGTAGCCGCTGGATTAGGTGGGTCGTCCGTCAAGAACACGCCGATGAGCGTGTTCAATTCGGCAGCCACCAGGCTTATCCCCAGGTCGTCGTACTCGGCGTGGGTAGGATCAGACGCTCCCTTACCGCCGGGTCCGCTGGGGTGGGCCGGGCCATGGCCCCAAGTCCCGCTGGCAACGATGGAGAGCGTACCACCGCTGCAAACTTCGATGAATGGAGGCACGACCGCTGTGCCATGGCTGGAGAAATTGTTGATGGGGGTCGGCCCCGCTCTGGTCCGGCACTCCCAATCAGCCGTGTCGTTGTGGAAATTGGCATGGGTCCCCGCACCTCCCACGTCCCACCGCACCGTCTCCCACCCCGAGCTTGGGGGATATGCGGCTTCGAGGTCGGGTTGGGTTTGTCCCGCGAAATACACGCACGCCGTCCCTGGCACCGTCACACCATCGTTCGCAGACACCGCTGGCGCCGCTGCCACCAGTCCCATCACCAGCAGAAGCGCCGCTATCCCCAAAATCAATACCTTTTTCATTCTTTCTCACCTCCTTTCTCTTTGAGATCGCCTTATCGCCCTTAAATCACGCTCCCTTATAAACACCACCTCCTCAGGCCTTAATCTCGGTAGCATCTGGGCCTATTTCAGCGACTACGAGACCAACTTTAAACAAAAACCGACCCAGCGGTCGGTTTCGCTATTGGCTCTGCGAAGCCCAAGCGACCAAATACAGGTTTCGCCTCACTGCCCCCGCCCTAAAGCCCTAAAAAACAAGGGCCAGAACCTCTCAGGGATGCACATTGCATCGCACAAAGGGATCTGGCCCCAAGGACCCGATCACGCTATAAACAAACGCCAGAATCACCACGGATGCGTTTCCGCATCACCATGGGGTCTGGCGCGCCGTAAGCCTGACCACGTTTCCTGCTGGTACTAAAGTACCAGCAGTGTGCATAACTAATACCATAGTTATGCACACTTGTCAATCCCTCTTTTGCGAACTATGGGCAAAGGTCTGAGATAGCCAATAGCCTTAAGAGCCGCCAAGGCAAATAGTTCGAAAAAAGTGACACAATTCCCTTGACACTGTTAGAACATATGTGCTACCTTGCCCAAGGAGGACCCCTTGCATAATCTTGTTTTCGCCCAATACTTCGCCACCGCGCTAAGCAGCGCATTCAATGCCTGCTACTTCTTTGGCTACCGTTCCTCCCCAAAGATGAGGAGGCGCATCGGAGCGGTAGTGCTCGCCGTGCTGAGCCTGGCAATTTTCATTGAAAGCGTTTATTTTGGCACCTTTTCTTTCTATCAGGGGCATGAGTGGGCCACATCCTTCTTTCTCAACCCCGGCTATTGGCTGGGGGCAAGGCTTCTGCTCTGCCTCGGCTCGCTGCTCATCAGCGCCCTTATCCTGCGCCATTTGGTGGCCAATCGACGTTAGACTTTTAGCCTGCCTGAGATGCTAACAAGGCTTTTCATTCGCAAATCTCCTAAAGAGCGAAAGAAGGAGGGGAGGATGTCCACTCTGGCAAGGGCGATCGGCAGCAAACAGTGGGAGTTGGCGGCGCTATACCTCCTTTTGGGTCTGTGGCAAAAGATTTCCCAGCTCCCTGCCGATTCCGTAGAGGGGCTTCTCGATGCCATCGAGGGTGAAAATGGCAAAGCATAAAGGCGAAGCCACGGAAGAGGCCAAACTTGGCCGAAGGCGTTCCAAGGGCACTGCCACTAGAGCGAAAAAGGGGTTTTATGCTCAAGCCTTGAGCGAGGCGGAGCAGGTGCTCCTCCCCGAGGCCAGGGATATCGAGGGCCTTGACGAGGAGATCGCCCTCCTCAGGGTGAAGCTAACCAGTGCCCTGGAAGAGCAACCCGATAATATGGCGCTGATGCTGCGCGGAGTTGACCTTCTGGTAAAAGCGGTAGCTGCCAAGTACCGCCTGTCCAAGAAGTCGCGTGAAGACCTGGCAGATGCCATCAATGAGGTGCTTAAGGAGATCGGCATCGCCCTCTTTCCGAACTAGGCGCTTTTACCGATGAAATGAAATGGAGAACAAAAGCTCGAAGAAACTCGGAAGAACGATCAAGGAGCTTTGGCTCAAGGTTCGGGGGGCAAATCAGACTGGAACCAGAGGGGAGCCTGTGGTCGACACCTCGCCCGGGTGTGCCTTTGGCGCCGTGGTCGAGGAGCGATTGAAGAACATGGAAGGCAACATCCAAGAGCTTAAAGGACGAATAAATGGGCTCATCTTCCTCCTCGTCGGGGTGGTACTTGTCGAAGTGATTATGCGTTTCACGGGTTAGAAAATGGCTATCAATCACAAGCTTAGACCCTATCAGGTCGAAGTGGGCAGAGCCGTCCTTGATAGCGTGCTCAATCGAAAGGGGCTTACCTTCTCCGTGGAGATGGCGAGACAGGGGGGTAAGAACGAGCTATCAGCCCAGCTTGAGGTGTTGCTGCTCACCCTGTTTATGGGCACCGGTGGCAACTTAGTAAAATGCTCCCCCACCTTCAAGCCCCAGACGGTGGTGAGCATGATGAGGCTCAAGGAAAGGCTCAACGACGCCGGTTACGCCCGCTTCTGGGTCCCCGAGCTCGGCTACATGGTGAGTTTGGGCCGGGCAAGGGAGATCTTCTTCAGCGCCGACCAGTCAAGCCATGTCGTTGGCGCCACCGCCCATATCCTGCTCGAGATCGATGAAAGCCAGGATGTGTCCCAGGAGAAGTATTCCAAGGAGTTCAAGCCCATGGGGGCAGCGACCAACGTGACCACAGTGCACTATGGAACTACCTGGGACGATGCCACCCTCCTCGAGGAGGTGAAGCAGACCAACCTGGAACTGGAGCGCAGGGATGGAATAAAGCGCCATTTCCATTTTGATTGGCAAGAAGTAGCACAATACAATCCTCACTATCTTCGCTACGTAGAGGGCGAAAGAGAGAGGCTGGGGGAGAGCCATCCCCTGTTTCAGACCCAATATTGCTTGAAGCCGATCCACGGCGGCGGTGGCTTCCTCAGCCCTCAGCAGCAGGCGCAACTTCAAGGTGCTCATGGCCGCCGCCATCTTCCCGAGGAGGGAAAGGTCTACGTTGCCGGGATTGACCTCGCCGGGGAGGCGGAGGAGGGGGAGGATGCCATGCTTCGCGCCCTGAAACCGAGGCAGGATTCCACAGTGGTGACCATCGGGGAGCTGGATTTTTCGACCTATAACGAGATCATCCAACAACCCAGGGTAAACATAGTGGAGCACTACTGGTGGACGGGCAAACCCCATGCCTCCCTCTACCCCCAGCTGGTGGACGTCTTGAAGAACGTTTGGCGCTGCCGGCGTGTGGTGGTGGATAGCACCGGGGTCGGCGCCGGGGTAGCCAGCTTCCTGACCAAAGCCCTGGGCAAAGCGGTGGTTGCGCCTTTCCCCTTCACCCAGCAAAGCAAATCCAGGCTGGGGTTCAATCTGCTGGCGGCAGTAAATTCGGGAAGGGCGAAGATGTATGCCGCCGACGGCTCGGAGGAATGTCAGGAGTTCTGGTTTGAGCTGGAAAGGGCAAAGAGCGTCTTTCGCCCCAGCCAGACGATGAACTTCTATGTTGACCCCCACCAGGGGCACGATGACTTCCTGATGAGCCTGGCCCTGCTCATCGAGGCGGCAGAATACCGGCCCCGGAGCGCAAAAGGTCGCTTGGGAGGGGACAAATGAAATCGAAGCACGAGTTGCTTCCTGAGCACTTAGGGTATCGGGACGATGGCTGCGATCTATTTGCTTCGTGCCTCAACTGTCCCCTTCCCCGGTGTCGCTACGATGAGCCAGGGAGGAGGCAAACAGCCAAGGACTTGAGAAATAAGGAGATAGTACACCTCCACCAGAAGGAAGGGCTAAAGGTCGAAAACCTAGCGCAGCGCTTCGGCGTGAGCAAAAGGACTGTTTATCGCATTATCGGGAGGAACCATGACGAATAATATTTCTCTTCCACAGCAGCTCGGGCGCAAGGACTTTCAGCGCATCAGGGCCTATCGCGAGAATCTGGAGTTCTATAACGGAATGCAGTGGCTGGGGAATCGAAGACGGGGGGAGCGGCGCATCACCATCAACTACGCCAAGGCGTTCGTGGAAAAGGCGACCTCCTATTTGATAAGCGGGCTCAACTTCGTCGTTGATCCGGTTGATGATTCCACCGAGGCCAAGGAGAGGGCGAGGAGAGCGGAGGAGGCGCTAAATCAGGTTTACGGGGGCAATAACCTGGAGCAACTGGACTTCGATACCGAGCTCGATACCGCCATCCTCGGCGATGGCTGCTTCAAGGTAACCTGGGACAGCGAGGAACAGCGGATCAGGGTATCGGCGCCCGATGTCCAGGGGCTTTTTGCCTGGTGGGTGGGCGACGATGTGAGCCGGGTATGGCGGGTCGCCAGCCGCTACCAGCTCTCCGCCGACGAGGTGGAGTTCCTCTACGGGGTGAAAAACCGGAAGAAGGAATCGACGGTGGTAGAGGTGTGGACCGCCCGCGATTTCGAGCTCTGGATCGATAACGACCTCCTCAGGCGAAAACCCAATCCCTACGGCTTCATCCCGTTCATCATCTACCCCAACCTGCGCGAGCCGAAGAAGTTCTGGGGCGTCTCCGACATCACGGCGATAAAGGAGCCAGCGCAGGAGCTCAACCGCGCCATGTCCCAGCTCTCCACCATCCTCGAGCTCTCGGGCAATCCCATCGCCGTCCTGGAAAATGTGGAGGAGGCTTCCGACATCGCGGTCCAACCTGGGGCGGTATGGGAGCTTCCGGAGAAGGCGAGGGCTTATCTGCTGGATTTGCTCCAGGGCGGCGGAGTAAGGCTCCACGTGGACTACATCGACCTCATCTATCGCACCCTCCACGACCTGTCGGAGTCGCCGCGAACCAGCTTTGGCGATAACCAGAGGGGTCTATCAGGGGTAGCGCTGGAGATGGAGCTTCACCCCCTGCTGCAGAAGGTGAGGCGAAAGCGGCTCATCCGCACCGCCGTCTATAAGAAGCGAAACGAGATGATCCTGCGCATCCTGGAGCAGAAGACCGGCGTGGGCTACAGCCCCTACCGCTCGCGGATAATCTGGGGTCCGGTCTTGCCCCAGGACCGGGGCCGGCTAGTGAGGGAGGAGCAGATACTGGTTGAGGCCGGGATTCACAGCCGCCGCCGCGCCATGGAGGAGCTGGGGGTGGACGACCCCGAGGGCGAGTTCAAGCGGTGGATGGAGGAGAAGGGGGGAACATAGGCGAAAATCGATCAAGCTAAGGCAAATGCGGGATGCCTGATTCTATTTGGGAGGAACACTGAAAACTGTGTTTCCAAATCGCAACCTTTTAGGGTCTGGCATGCCACTTGCCCCGAGCGTCTTGTCTGGGCGCAGATATTGGTGAACCACCACAACCCACTGGCCATTACTGTCATAATAGCGGATCGTTTGGCTACGTGTACAATACGGCCCTTGATATTCTTCAGGTTCCTTCAAGTGGTCATCGCGCAGGTAGGGGTGCTCCGGTGCCAACTGTCCACGTGCTATCATGTCTGGATATTGACTTTCGTTGAACATTTTACGTATACTATTACGGGATACGTATTTAACCTTGTCTGACCGCGGAGGTTTTGTCATGGATCAAGAGCTCCTAGATCATATACGAGATTACTTGAATGACCAGTGCACCCTCCAAGACTTGGAGGCCTGGCTGTTGTCCAACCTTCAAAGAATCCTAGACTCGGGCGATGAAAAAGCCATTGCCCATGCGAATGAGATAGATGCTGACCTTGTTGAACTTGGCGAGGGCATAATAGATGAACTAACACTCCAAAAGCACCTTCAGGGTTTCATTAGCGAGAGGGATACCATCCTGGTTTCTTCTCCTGATATAGAGCCTGTTGCTACCGCTGTTACGACAGCTTCCGATAAGACTATCCCGGTACCTGCCTGACCTGAGGCACATAGTTAACCCTGAACGGAATCTGGGTTAAGCGCACGTCTCCAAGATATATATGAAACCAGTAAATACCAGTCTGGTCAAATCTGACCTTCATATTCATCACAATGTCCACACCCCGATCCTCCTCACCTTCAAATAAAACGTTCTGAGCAAAGGGCGTGGGGCTTTCACCAGACGGCTTCACTAAGCGAACCTGAATGGGATAAACACCACGCGCGTTGCCCGACTTCAGCTTGATTAACAGCGTCAACTCGTGGTCGAAAGGCTCCATCTTCTCTGGGGGACTAGGGTCTACCACGGTGCGTGTTACCCGGTCGATGATGCGAATAGCCGATTTAACCCCATCCTTTTCTTCCAATACCTTTTCACAAATGAAGGCCGCTAACAGGTAGGGCCCTCTCTCAAATGGCATGGCTGTTGTCAAGGCTCACCTCCCCGCATGAAACCTTTATCTTTTTCAGCATCCTTTTCCCCACCCAAAATATAACCATCCCTTTCTAAATAGTCAACTGTGCCATCTTTCCCTTGACAGCATGAGAACAGATGTTCTATAAAGAGAGTAGCACACCTGCACCCTTCTGGCGAAAAAAGGAGGTGGAACATGACCGAGGAAACCAAAGAGGTCGAGGAGATGAAGGCCGAGAGCGAGGGCGAGGGCGAGGGCGGGGGCGAGGGCACAGAAAACGAACAGGAGAGGCGGATCGGGGAGCTGGAGGCGACACTGGTCCAGCTTCAGCAGCAGATGGCGGAGCGGGAGCAGGAGGTTGAGAGCGAGGTGACGGCGCTCAGGGAGCAGCTATCCGGCGCCGCAGCCAAATATCGAGCCCTCATCCTCACCACCGCCCCCGAGGTGCCCCAAGAGCTGATCACGGGAGAGACCCCCCAGGAGGTGGAGGCCTCCTTTGCTGCCGCTCGGGAGATGGTGGAGAAGGTGAAGACGCAGCTTGAGGCTCAGGCTGAAGCGGAGAGGGTACCCACCGGGGCTCCGGCAAGGACGCCTCCCGATCTCGGGGCGCTCTCCCCACAGGAAAAAATCGCCTACGCCCTTTCTCACACACAACAAACCACATAGCTCAGTGGGAAGGCCAGAAACCCAAGGAAAAACGCAAATAACCAAAGGAGGCAAACATGGCACTTACTCTAGCCGAAGCAGCAAAGCTTTCCAACGACATTTTGCTCGTGGGGGTTATCGAGACCATCATCTATGATAGCCCCATCCTTCAGCTTATGCCGTTCATCGAGATCGTGGGCAATGGGCTGACCTACAACCAGGAGAACGAAGCAGCCACCGCAGCCTTCTATGACGTTGGCGATACCTGGGCTGAGTCCACGCCGACCTTCACCCAGAAGACGGCCACGCTCAAGATCCTGGGCGGCGACGCCGATGTTGACAACTTCCTCAAGGCAACCAGGAGCAATATCCAGGACCTGGAGGCCGCCGTCGTTCAGCTCAAGGCCAAGGCGGTGCAGCAGAAGTTCGAGGACACGTTCATCAACGGCGATACCACATCCGATCCCAAGTCCTTCGATGGCATCGATACGCTCTGCGATGTCAACCAGACGGTGAGCATGGGCGCAAATGGAGCCACCCTCACCCTGGAGAAGCTCGATGAGCTCATCGACAAGCTCAAGGGGGGCAAGCCGGAGATGCTTCTCATGAGCCGGCGCTCGAGGCGCAAGCTCACCGCTTTGAGCCGAGCCGCAGGTGGGGTCCTGGTCACCGATCGCAACCAGTTTGGGCAGATGGTGGAGTTTTACGACGCCACCCCCATCGGGGTTTGCGATTGGATCGCAGATGACAACACCGTTGGCAGCTCCGAAGACTGCTCCACCATCTACGCCCTTAAGTTCGGCGAGGGGGCAGTAGCCGGGCTCACCAGCCCCGGAGGGCTCCAGGTAGAGCGGGTGGGCAGCCTTGAGACCAGGGACGCCTCCAGGACCAGAGTCAAGTGGTACGTCTCCATCGCCGCGTTCAACACCATAAAGCTCGCGAAACTCATTGGAGTTCGCGACTAGAAAGGAGGGGGGTAGGGCGTTGCTCTATCTCCCTCCACCTGAACAGGGGGTGAGCTATGGCAAATGTACGCATTGATGAGAACGGGATCCCCAAGGGTCCGGTCTATGAGACAACGGAGCCGGGATTGCATCGGAGCGGTGTCACCGCTGTCGATGCCGCCGACCCAGAGGATACCAGTGGCGCCATCGATTGCAGTGGCTATGAATACTGCCGCCTGGACTTAACCATTGACGGCGTAGATTTCACCAGCCTTACGGTGCAGGTCATCTTCTGGAACTCTCGCCAATCCATATGGTTCGGCGGGGCTTCGCGGCAGTTCACCGAGACCGGTCGCTATGCTCTGGCGGTGCCCGATGCCCGAGGCTCCACCATCTTCCTCAAAGTGACCCAATTTTCGGGCACATCCTTCAGCCTCAGCGCTGACTACGTGCTCTGTTAAAGGAGGTAGAGATGGCACTAAGACTTGCCGGTGAGGGATACGCTGAAGGCGGCGTCACCGAATTCCTGGGACTCTCCGATACACCCGGTAGCTATGCGGGGGAGGGGGGCAAATATGCCAAGGTGCACGCCGCGGAGAACGCCCTGGAATTTGACACCCCCAGCGGTGGGGGCGATATGCTCAAGAGCGTCTATGATACCGATGATGACGGCATTGTGGACAACTCCGAGAAGCTGGAGGGGAGCACAAAGGCGCAAGTCCAGAACCATGACCCTAAAGCTCATACGCATACTGAAAGTGAGATCACCGATCTCGAACATGATGCGGTGAAGCTCCAGGGAAGAGACCTCGATAGCGGCGCACCTGCCGATGGGCAGGTGGTGACATGGGAGCAGACTACCAGCAAGTGGAAGCCGAAAACCCCGGCTGGTGGCGGAGACATGCTCAAATCCGTCTATGATACCGATGATGACGGCATTGTGGACAACTCCGAGAAGTTGGAGGGCGCGACAAAGGCGCAAGTCCAGGACCATGACCCTAAGGCACACGCCGCAAGCCACCAGGACGGCGGTGCTGATGAGATCAGCGTGGCGGGGTTGAGCGGTGAGCTTGCCGATCTCCAGAAGCCGAAAGACCATACCCACCAATCATCTGGAGGTGGGACTGGAGGCAAGCTGGATCATGGGCTGGCGCTGGACGGCCTGGGGGATGATGACCACACTCAATATCTCAATACCTCTCGGCACGATACCACTGAGCGCCACCCCCTGGGCACCGTTGTTCCCCACGATGCTCTGGCAAACCTGACGGAGCGGGCTCACTCAAGCCTGACCGGGATCGGAGCGTCCGACCACCATGAAAAGACCGTAGATGCCTCGGAACTCACCACGGGAAATCTCCCCGCCGCCAGGCTTGGTGGTGTCCTCACCACCCAGGGCGATATCTTAATCAGGGATGCCGCCGGGCCGACAAGGCTTGGCGCTGGTACCTCTGGTCAGTTCCTCAAGACCCAGGGTGCCGGAGCGAACCCAGTTTGGGCAGACGTTGATGGCGGTGGCTCTTTTGATTTCTTCGATAAGTTCAGAGAAATCCTGTGCTGGGTGAGCAAGGACGGCTTTACGAGCACTATCGACACAGGCGGTTCCATAAGTGCTGATGGCCACAATATCTACTTAAAGACTGGCAACGTCTCAGGGAACAAAGCATACCTGTATGCCAAATGTGATATTTACAGGTTAGTGGAGACAGGGAAAGTTACCACTGTGGAGTGGCTGCTTTATAGCTTCACCATCAGCGTTGCAAATCAGACCACCTACCTCCATCAGTGTCAGAACACTAACGCGCCTCCTACGGAAACGGATAACCATTTTGGGTTTAAGATCGTGAACGGCGACCTCTACGCCAGCAATGGAGACGACACTACCCAGAAGATCACCGACACAGGGGTCAATATATCGTCAGGCAGTCAGCATACAGTGCTTAGAGCGGTGGTGACCCAGGGGACCAACGTTAAGTTCTACGTAGATGGTGTGCTGAAAGTAACCCATACCGACAATTTGCCGGCGGCGGGTCAGTATCGTCTGAACATGGGCTTTACGACAAACGAAGCTGCCAACAAATATATGCGGTTGGGCAGAATCGCGTATGAAAGGGATCGATGATGCGATACAAACTCATCAAGCAAGACATCTGGCAAGAGATGGAAGCGGCCATCGGCAGGGCGCCTCAAGCCATTATCCAATCAGGCGATGAGATAATCCTGGAGTTTGAGCCACAACTGTCACCTGATGAACAGAGGCGCTTAAATGAGCACGCGATAGGCAAAGGGCTGGCGGTTAAAGAGAAGGGAATGGACATAACTCCAGAAACGATGCCAGCTCTAGAGGAGGTGCCATGACCACCTGGAGTTGTCCCAATTGCGGTTATACCCAGGATTTTGAAATGACCGAGGATACGGCAAGGCTACATTTCCCTGAAATCCGTGAGCTGAAGGCAGGGGAGTGTCCCTCATGTAGGGCAGGGGAGCTTCGGTTGATAGCGCCGCAAAGGAGGAGATATGAACCTGGCGGAGATGAGGGCGCGGGTGCGCCAGGACCTGCATGACGAGGATGCCAACAATTATCGCTGGACAGATGAGGAGCTGAATCGCCACATCGAACACGCGGTGAGGGAGTTGAGCATCGCCGTTCCCATTGAGACCAAGGCCGCCCTGTATACCACCGCCGGCAGCCGAGATCTTTCCATCTCCAGCCTCAGCGACCTGGTTGCCATCGAGGCCGTGGAGTACCCCACGGGGCAGTACCCGCCGCAATACATTCGCTTCAGCCTCTGGGGCGATACCCTGACCCTGCTCACCGATAGAACTCCGGGTGAGGGGGAAGAGGTAGATATCTACTACGGCAAGCTCCATACCCTGGATGAAGCCACCTCTACCCTCCCCTCGCCCCTTGAGGATGTGGTGGCTGTAGGGGCTGAGGGCTACGCCGCAGTGGAGTGGGCCAGCTTTGCCACCAATCGGGTGAACCTTGGCGGCAGCTCCACCTGGAAAAGCTACCTCACCTGGGGACAGGACCGCTTGGCTTCCTTCCTCCGCGCCTTAGCCAGGCACAGCCGGAAAAACAGGGTGCGCGCCCGTCGCCTCTACCGCGCCTATGAGCCAGGGGCGAGCCAAACCACCGACTGGGGGCCTTAAGAGGTAAACAATGACCACAGCACAGGATAAGATACGAAACGGGCTGGGCAAACTGAAGGGGGGATTGCCCTTAGAAGCATTCGCCATCGTTGGCGACCCTGAAGACCCGGAGACCTGGAAGCTCCCCCACCATACCCGGGCCATCTTCCGCGCACTGGCAGGAAAGCTGGACATCGAAAGGACTGTGGACTGGGATCGCATGCCGGCTGCAGTGGCGGCCCTCTCCCCCGGCGGCTACCGAGGGCAGAGGGTCGAGGCCACCGCAGAGCAGATACTTCACGCCGCCCGGCACCTTGCTTCCCACTACCAAAAGGCAGGTAGGGAGCTTCCCCATACCTTGGAGGCGCTGATCGGGGGGAAGGGGTGAAGTATCTATCGAGCACTCTGCTTGATGCCCAGAAGAGCGAGTCCAGGCTGCCCTATGTCAGGGTGGAGGTGGTGGAAAGGGTGGGCGGGGTCACCCGGCTCATCTGGAGCCGCCTTTACACCGGGATTGAGCCCGATTTCTACCATGCAGCCACCATGCCCGGCGATGGCTCGCTGGTGCGGCTCAGGGTTGACCCCAATACCCACAATCTCTACCGGCAGCGGGTGACCAGCCCCGGCCCTGAAAGCGATTTCTCTTCCTGGACGCTATGGTCTAATTCTACCTACGCCGTCGCCCTGGCCTCCTTTGGCGAGCACGTATTCTGTCTTCGCGTTGCGGCCAACGGCTGGCTCGCCGAGAGCCACAGCAGCGATTATGGCCAAAACTGGACCGGGTGGAGCTACTTCGGCTCCACTGCAGGCCCGGCTTTCGATGTCCGGGTCGCAGTAGCCTACAAGGACTCCACCACGATCCTTTTCCTTTATGCCGCCCAGGGCATCCTCTACCGACGCTTGCGAGTAGGCGATGACTGGGGGTCGTGGGCGGCGTGGACCAACAGCCTTGCCTCCATTAGCGGGGTTTCGGTTGTCTATCACTGGGACTGGAACGTAATTGTCAGCGGACAGGACAGCTCCAACAACTACAAGGTCTGCACCTGTGTCTACGGCGATGGCTATTCTGCCACCCCGGGCACTTGGTCCCCTTTAGCCGAGCTCATCCTCTCCAGCGCCGGCTCAGGAGTGGAATTTCACTACCCATATCTTGCATGCCCCGACGTTTTCCGAGCCTTCTTCGTCGAGAAGTATGAGGGGCCTGATGTCTATAGTCGCCCCCTGTGGTCTCATTCCTTAGTCACCGCCGATTTCATCTCCAATCTCTGGCGCGAGCCGGTCCCATTCAACCTCGCCAGTAGCTACGGCGTAGCCATCACCCATCATGACTCCTATGTCTGGCTCTGCACCGCCTTTGGCGTGTGGCGGGCACCGCGTTCCCCCGCTGCCGTGGAGCTCACCGATGATGTGGTCGAGATTAGCGCCGTGACCGAGGTTTTTTCGGGCAGGATTGCTGTGGTGCTTCGCAACGATGATGGACGCTATAAGGAGGCTGGCAGTGGAGACTATGCCGCGATCAAAGCAGGCTCCGAACTCCTGGTTTACCCCGGCTATAGAACCACCGTTGGAGCCGAGTTTTCCCTGGGTCCTGCCTATTGGATCGAGAGCTGGGAATATGTCTCCGAAGCCGGCCGCTCCTATTTTGTGCTTCACGGCCGCGATGGCCGATGGCTTCTCGATCACTGGCGGGCACGGCGACAGTTCAGTTGGGCTCAGGGGGAGAAGAACATCTTCCAGCTGCTTTCCTTCCTTCTTGCCCGGGCAGGGCTCGAAGTCTCAGCCTTCAGCACCAGCGAGGCGTTGGTCAATCAATACCCCGCCTTCACCATCCACCCCAGGGAGAGTGGCGCTACAGCAGTGCGCCGCCTGCTGGAGATGGTTCCCGATGTCCTCTTCTTCCTCAGGGACTGCGGTTATTTAAAGAATCCCGTTTCCGATGAGGAGAGCGTCTATAGCTATGGAACCGACCATGCCATCTTTGAGGCTCGCTATACCTCTGGCACCCAGGAGATTAATCGGGTGCAGGTCTACGGCGATGGCATTATGAGAGAAACATTCGACTGGGATGAGATCGCCAAGATCTATGACCGCCTGGGTCAGGTTCACGACCTGAATCTGGATACACTGGCCAAGGCTAAGGCTCGGGGCGAAGCCGAGCTCAGGGAGCAGGCGATAGCGGCAAGTGGCGGCGAGATTCTGGTGCCCCTAAACTGTGGGCAGGACCTCTACGATGTGGTCGAAATCACCGATGAGCGGGCGGGGCTGTCCTCGGTGAGGCGGCGTGTGGTGGGGATGACGCTTCGCTACTCCACCTCAGGGCGCGAGGCCCGCTATGAGCAGAGGCTTCGCCTGGGAGGGGTGTAATGGAAGTGAGAAAGGGTGTAATAAAGGGCTTTGATTCGGGAACCTACAGGGCAACGGTTCAGGTTGCCGGCAGCCTTTCCGTCTGGCTCGAAGGGGTGCCGGTGGCGAGAAACATCCCTTCCTCTGAGATGGTTACCGGCCGCCACTGTGCCCTCATATTCTTCGAAGAGACCAACCCCCAGGACGCAGTTCTGGTGGCGGTTTACAGTTAAAACCTTCACATAATCGCCAATTTGTGCTATAATAATTAAATGTATACCACTAATTGCTCGGCAATTGACTTTTGTTTTTGGTGAAGCTCTGCCATAGCTTTACGCGTAGGTAGAGTTTTTTGTTTTCACGGAGGATGGAAATCAACAACGCACAAGTGAACAGGAACAACGATTACACCGCTGAGGACATCGAGGTCCTGGATGGCCTTGAGGCAGTGCGCCGTCGCCCCGGGATGTATATCGGCAGCACCGGGCAAAAGGGGCTTCACCACCTTGTACACGAGATCGTCTATAACAGCATCGATGAAGCCATAGTTGGCTGCTGTGATAAGGTGGATGTCACCCTCCACAAGGACGGTCAGGTCGAGGTGGCAGATAATGGCAGGGGAATCCCCATCGACATCCACCCCGTAACCCGCACCTCAGCACTGGAGGCGGTGATGACCACCCTCCACGCCGGGGCCAAGTTTGGCGGCAGGAGCTACACGGTTTCCGGCGGGCTTCATGGCGTAGGCGCCTCGGTGGTAAACGCCCTCTCCTCATGGCTCAAGGTTCAGGTGAAGCGGGACGGCAAGCTCTACTCCCAGGAATACCGCCGCGGCGTGGCCCAGAATAGCGTTGAGGCGGTGGGCGAGGCCTCAGATACAGGCACCATCACCAACTTCCTCGCCGATAAGGACATCTTTGGCAACCTGAACTACGATTTCGATGCCCTAGCCCAGCGTTTTCGCGAGATGTGCTATCTGACCAAGGGGCTGGAGCTGCACCTCAGGGATGAGAGAGCTGACCGCGACATCACCTTTTACTTTGATGGAGGCATCGCCAGTTTTGCCCGCTACCTGAACAAAAATAGGACAGTGCTTCATAAGCCAATCTACACTTCAAAGCTGGTCAATGGCACACAGGTGGAGGCCGCCATCCAGTATAATGATGGCTTCACCGAGACCACCTTCAGCTTTGCCAATTGCATCAACACCCAAGACGGCGGGAGCCACCTTACCGGCTTTCGCACCGCCCTCACCCGGGTCATCAACGACTACACCCGCAAGATGAAGCTGCTCAAGGAGGAGGATGCCAATCTCATCGGCGATGACACCAGAGAGGGGCTGGTAGCCATTATCAGCGTCAAGATTGCCGAGCCTCAATTTGAGGGACAAACCAAGGCCAAGCTGGGCAACCCCGAGGTAAAAAACCATGTCGAGGCCGCAGTGGCGGAGGGGCTTTCCCAATACCTTGAGGAGCACCCCCAGGAAGCGAAAAGGATCATTGAAAAGTGCCTCACCTCAGCCCGGGCTCGCGAGGCGGCGCGCAAGGCTCGCGACCTAGTCATCAAAAAGACGGCCCTCGATACCGCCACCTTGCCCGGGAAGCTTACCGACTGCATCGAGAAGAACCCCTCCCATTGCGAACTCTATCTGGTGGAGGGTGAGTCCGCAGGCGGCTCGGCAAAGCAGGGTCGAGATCGCCACTTCCAGGCCATCCTCCCGCTGAGGGGCAAGATCCTCAATGTGGAAAAGGCACCGCCGGATAAGATGCTGGCCCATGAGGAGATCCGTACCATCATCACCGCCTTAGGGACGGGAATCGACCACCAGATGGACCTCTCCAAGCTGCGCTACCATCGCATCATCATCATGACCGACGCCGACGTCGATGGCTCCCATATTCGCACCCTGCTCTTGACCTTCTTCTTCCGCCACATGGCGCAGCTGATCGAAAACGGTCATCTCTACATTGCTCAGCCACCCCTTTACCGCATCACCAGTGGCAAGGAGCAGCACTGGGTCTACTCGGAGAAGGAGCAGGAGGCACTGCTGAAGAAGCTAAAGGGGAAGAAGCTGGGAATCCAGCGCTACAAGGGGCTGGGGGAGATGAGCGCCCAGCAGCTATGGGACACCACTATGAACCCGGAGACAAGGACCATGCTCAAGGTCAATATCGCCGATGCGGTTAAGGCGGACCTGATCTTCCGCACCCTGATGGGGGACGAGGTCCCGCCGCGAAAAGCCTTCATCCAAGCCTACGCCAAGAGCGTGAGGAACCTAGATATATAGCCCCTTCTCCTTTATGTATAGCTCCACAGCCTCGGGGACCATTTCATGGATGGATTTGCCCTCAGCTACCCGCTGCCTTATGTCAGAGGAGCTGATGTCGATCAGTGGGTTGTCTAGGATGGTTATGCGCCGGGAGATGCCGGGGATGCTTCGCTCCAGGGACTCCAAGTCTAAATCCCCGGCTTCAGGGCGCCTGGCTGCCACCAGATGGCATAGCTCCACAATCCTCTGCGGCTCCCTCCATGTGGGGAGTTGCGCCAGGGCATCGATGCCGAGGATGAAATAGAGATTCGCTTCCTCCCCCAGCTCACGCCTCAAATCGGCAAGCGTGTCCACAGTATAAGAAGGGCCGGGACGGCCTAGATCAACGGCGGAAGCTCGAAAATAGGTATTAGGGGCAAGCGCCAGCCTGATCATCTCCATCCTGTGCTCGCCAGGGGTGATTTTATTATGTTCTTTGAGCCACGGTTGGCTTGCGGGAACAAAGAGCACCTGGGAAAGCCCCAGCCTCAGCCTGGCCTCCTCGGCTATGATAAGGTGGCCGGTATGAACGGGGTCGAATGTCCCGCCGAGAACGCCGATATCCATTTAATCCCACTCCAATTCTATTTCGCCGAGGCGGATCCTATCCCCGGGATTGGCTCCCGCCTTTTTCAGCGCAGCGCTAACCCCCGCTTTTTGGCACTGCCTCCAGAGGTAGGAGCGTGCCTCGGGGTTTTTGAGGTCCATTCGCAGGGCCAAGCTTTCAATCTTTGGTGCTGAGACGACGAAGACCTCCCCTTCCTTTGATACCGAGATGCGCTCCTTTTTCGGCTGGGGGCGAAACACAGCCACCGGCGCCGCCTCAGCTCGGGGTTGGGCAGCAATAAAATCTAGCATCTCAGCGGCCTTGGCCATCAGTTGGGGAACGCCATCCCCGGTCGCCGCTGAGATAAAAAAGAGGGGCTCCTTAAGGGAAGCTAGCTCTCGCTCAAGGGCAGGGATGCGCGCCTTGACCTCAGGGAGATCGATCTTGTTTACTGCCAACAGCTGCGCCTTTGCTGCCAGGATAGAGTTATATAACGAAAGCTCCTGATTCAGCTTTTGCATATCAGAAAGCGGGCTCCGGGAGGTGCCGTCCAGCAGGTGAATGAGCACCTTGGTCCGCTCTGCGTGGCGCAGAAAATCATGGCCTAAGCCCACACCACGATGAGCGCCTTCGACCAGCCCCGGTATTTCGGCCAGGACAAACGAGCGATTGGCGACATCTACCACCCCCAGCACAGGCTCTATGGTAGTGAAGGGGTACTCAGCTATCTTGGGGCGTGCCGCCGAGGCTGAAGCGAGGAGAGTGGACTTACCGACATTAGGGTAGCCGATTAGCCCGATGTCAGCTATGAGCTTTAGGTCGAGGATTAAGGTGGCTTCCTCCCCTTTCTCCCCTCTTTGCGCAATGCGTGGCGCCTGGCGGGTGGAAGATACAAACCGAGTATTGCCCCAGCCTCCCCA
>JABUBL010000114.1_pt1 | contig 18578 bp, 23 predicted proteins | sample 7240371 | NCBI WGS metagenome assembly JABUBL01 (sample SAMN07256343, study PRJNA390944) | subsurface metagenome | isolation source: Methane hydrate marine sediment | place: Pacific Ocean: Eastern North Pacific, ODP site 1244 | collected 2002
GGGTGCTAACCCTCGCATAGATTGCTACTCTAACTGGCTTATCAGCCATAACAACTCCTTACTAGTCTCCTCATCTCAGCTCACCAATATGTGATGAGCTGAGTCAGGAGATTAACTTAGCTCGCTTGAGGTTTCTTCATCAGAAGTACTCACATCATACGAGAATTCTTTCGGCTTATATCCTCTAATCTCATCTGCCGCTATTCCAATCGCCTCATTCTCATTTTCAGCATCCACTTCAATAGTAGTAGATACGTGCACTAGATACTTCATTTTCTACCTCCTTCTAATCTACTCATCACAACACACTACCCCATGCCGAATTGAGGTAGTGAGTTGTGTCAATAGACTAGGAAATGCTGAGAATTAGCCTTACGGCTAACAAGACACCTAACATAATAAATAGAGTCTTCCAGGATATCTTATCAAGCCTAGTTTTCATTTAGACCTCCTTTCTGATTCAGTTGAACTGAGCAAGTTCATATCTGCTGTAGAACTCTGGGAATTCCAGCAACGTCACAGATAACATCATGCCAATACCGATTCTCCTCAATATAGGCTTGTCGCCGTCAACAAATACAGTATCCACTGCACACAACCCAATCCAACGAATTACTCTGCGAATATCCTCATCGGTCATGTCACTATTCAACTTAATGATGTCAAGATTAGCCTTAGCCCAATCTGTGAGCTGGCTAGTTTCCACGTATTTGTCTAGGTCTTCCATTGGCCTATGCTTGCTCTTTGCTTCGTTCCGGCTTCACCTCTTCAAACCTGTCTGGCCATTCTCGAACGAGAGCGTACCAACCAAAAGTGTTCTTTTCTGGATTGTCACCGAAGATACCCTTGTTGACCAGCTCTTTGAGTTCCCCGCCCTTCAACAGACTCTGGTAGCAGTTGTTCTTACTCGGGTAGGTCTTGCCAGTTTTCTTGTCCTTAATCTGTATCTTATTGTTCAACACTGGCTTTCTCTTTCGAGCTAGTGCTTCCTGTATACCAGCTATCTGTTGGCCGTGCTCCTGGATGATTTGCTTCACAGCTTGAATTTCGCTGTAGAGGTAAACCATGTTCAAGGACTTGGGAATCTCTGGTTTGGGAGTATCTTGCTCTGGTTTCTGCTCTTCAGCCTTAGGCTGAGTTTTTACAGTTGTCTCCCTCTTGACCTCTCCTGCCTTGCCTTTCTTCTCAGCAGCTGGTATGTTCTCGACTTCTTCCTTTTTGACAACTGTTGTGGTTGATGTCTTCTCGTTCATATTAACCTCCAAATTTTATTGTTAATATGATTGTGTCGTGAAAATAATAAATCGTAAATAAAAAACCAAAAAAATATCTATTTAACTGAAAAAGGAAATAGTATTTATAATCTCACAAATTCAGACTAAATCTACTCATTTTAATGAACACTCAAGAAGGTAATGTTGACCTGCTGTACCTCCAAGCTCTATGCAAATTCTGCCAAGATTGCTCCGCTTTTCGACCTTTTTCAGTGAGCTTGTATATTCTGCGAGTGCTTACCACCACTTTCATTTCAGTATCTTTCCTCAGGCTGTAGAGGTGACCACTTGGTGGTGGAAACAGCATCGGCTCATCTCGCACAAATTCAACCAAGCCAAGGTATCTTGCCAGCCTAAACAGAGCATAGAAGCTAGGGTATCTCATTCCCTGCAGTCTTCGGCTTTTTGGCCGAAGACTGTTCTCTTGCCGGATAAGCTCTTGATAAGTGTGGTGAATGTCGGTTATGGAAGCTTCGATTACCATCTCACCAGCTGCTAATGGAATCTGGCCCATCAAGACACCTTTGATGGTAAGCCCTGGGCGAACTGGTTGGACTCCGCGACCTTTGTAATTAGCCATGATGTTCTCCTTTTACTATTGAATGTATTCGAGTTGCACCTGATGTAGCAAACGTTTGCTACATGCCCGCTACACTGACAGCTCAATTTCTGCAAAATTTATATCTTGCGCCTGCACCTGCATTTTTTTAAAGCTAACGGCAGTAGCCTTTTTAAATGCAAAACTGCAGATTTAGATTCACTTTTAGCTAAGTTAAAGGAGTGGGGCTAGGGATTAAGTTTTACTGCTTGAAACTTGAATTTGCAGACGCAGCAGTATTAAGCTGACCCCGGTACATCAGTAACTCTCCTTATCATTGTTACTATCAAGCTCTTTCCTCAACTGCTTCTCAAGTTCACTCAAGGATGTCTCGACAACTTCTCTTAAGCGATTGGTGATAGTTAGCACTAGCCTTTGCTTCATCAGTTCCAAGAAAGCTAACGGCAACTGCTCCGGGTTGCTGGCTGCCAGTTCAGCAAAATAATCAGAACACTTTTCGACATCGAATTTCTTATTCATGTGGCTAATTCCGTAACTTTGCCGTGACACAATTCTTCCCTCTCTAATTCCTCCCAATTAGCGTCTTCCCTGTATTTTATCTCCATGAGCTTCATCAAGTAAGAGTTGCCTTTTTCTATTTCTTGATCTACCTTTCGTTCCAGCGTAGTTAACTTCTCTTTAAACTGGGCTTCCCATTCTTCTTCGTCAACCTCTTCCGGTGAATCCCACTGCCCGTAATGGTTGGAAGTAGCGCCTAGTTCGGTAGCGGTTTCCATTTGGTCGCTCAATGGCAGTCTGGAATGCTTCACTATCTTATATTTGCTCTCAGTCTTGGTTTTCTTCTGTCGCTCCCACCCTCTTGAGGTAGAGACAGGACAGTCAGGGTATTGGTGTGGTATGGCTGCTTGGAGAAACTCTTCAAGCTCTTCAGTAGACAACGGCTCAGTGCCTTTCAATGGCTTATTCAGGATTATCACTAAGTTAGAGTCATCATTTACTATCTTCACATATTCAGCTCTTCCTCTATTAATCCTCCTGCGTACTTTGCCCCAGTCTTCACTTTTACAGTACATCTTGAAGATAGGCTGGGTTTGAGTCACTTCGACCAGGTGACTAATCCATCTCTTGCGGAAGTAGCTAGAGCACCTCAGGCAGTCCCAACGTCCGCAGAAAAAGCTCACAGATATGTAATGCCTTCCTTTACGCACGATTCTTCTCTTGTGGCTGCACGTTTCCGTAGGACTATGCTGAACCTCGGTTTCCCAAGGACTTTGCTTCGAGACACGGTCGCCTTTTATAACTTCCGCTAATCTAGGCAAGCTAGATAACTTGTGATCTTCTAGAGGAATACTCTGGAAAAAATCTGTTGCCTCAATTAAAACACTATCTATTTGATTAAGTGTTTTAGTTGGGACATTTTTTGCGTACCTAGCATAGCAGTCATCTACCGTTAGCCTGACTTCATCCGCCGACATCGGTGGCTTGTTCTTGACATTCCAGTCAAAGGCTAGTGTGGTGATTTCATCCTTGGTTAGACCTACAGCGATTAACCGACCCACGTACCTGACCAACGACATGTGCCTTTGTCCAACCTTAACGCCGTCCATGATGCTTTCCAAGTCAAGAGCTTGTTCAGCTATCGGACCTGCAGAATGCGTATGTGTTACATTACCCTTTTCTCTTCCCGGCTTCTGCCTAGAGAAGTCAAGACCGTCCAATTCTAGTTCGGGAATAGTGTTATTGAGAGGTTTGATGAACCTGTACGGGTTGCCGTTGGCGTGGATGGACGGTGGGGCAACGATATACCCTCCTTCCCCCTTGATGTCGATGCCTTCAAAATGCTGGTTTCTAATAGTTTCCTTGGGCTTGAACCAGATGTGGTAGCCACGTCCAGTTCTTATTATCGGAGTATCTTTCGGCAGTTTGTCTATGTTCATGACAATGAAGTCGATAAATCCTTGGGTAGTGTCAAAATCAATGACAGACAGGGACGCTCCCGTCTTGACCCCCCAGTTCACACTAGGCCTCAGGTAGTTCTTAAGCTGATTCATAGTGGTAGGGTTCCACTGTTTCCAGTGCACCCGAGGCTTCTTGTTGATTTTCAGTGGTATCGGTATCAATCCGAGGTCAAGGTATCTCTGCAGTTGGTTGGCTACCTCAGACAGGTTGAATCTGCCGGATAAAGTTTGGCTAAAAGGCTTACGGGCTGTGTTTTTTGTGCTATAATTGCTATTAGAAGAGTGGAGATTCAGCCCTCTTTCTTGTTGAGGCATTCCACTGCCAAGCGGGGTGCCTCCTTCCATTTCATTCACTTCTTTCCTCCTCTCGACTTGTTCTTTTGATCTCATCTAGTACTCTTTGTGCCAACTCTTCCATACCCTGCGGTGCCAATATGAGCACGTCACCTCCGATCAGTGTTAGCTTATCCGCCTTATTACCATGGTAGTTACACCACGCAATAGGAAGAGTTAAGACCCTCGATCGGCCTATCCAAAATGGCTTCCTCTCTATTCTAAAAGACATCGCATACCTCCTTTTACTTTAATATTTTTATATACAATATAATTGTAGAACAATTTCTTAAATACGCTAAATACTTTTTTAGTACTTTTAATACTTTTTTCTTGCCACATTTCTTTTGCTTCTGTCCCCTTATTCTTATTATACAACTCACCTAATTTGGCATTGATCACGCCTGATGATATGCCTGTCATAGACAAAATACCTCGTCAATACTCTAACCAACTATTTTTTAAAAAAACATCTGGAATAGATATAAGCTCTTGACTAGGCTGAACTCGCAGAGTAGAGTGGTAGTCGCTGAGTTATGTCAAAAAAATACATATAAGCCTATGAGTAAATTCTTCATTCCTACAAATAGCCAAGAAGACTGGAAACATCTCCTTGCCAAACCTGACAAGCACTGGAAAACTGGCCATTCAGCTAAAGCTCTTGCCTACTGCTGGCAAGAAGCTGATGGCTTTCCTCAATCAGTAAGAAAAGTATTCGAGAACTCCGGTATAAAGCTGTTCCAAGATATTGAACTACTGTTGGCATTCCCTGAGTACAAAGTGCCACTGCCTGGCGGTCGCCGAGCCTCCCAAAACGACATCTTCATACTGGCAAGGGGAAACAGCCAGCTGATATCAATAATGGTCGAAGGGAAAGTATCTGAACCGTTTGGTGAAACTATTGCTGATTGGAGGCTACACGATAGGGGTGGCAAAACGGTAAGATTGAAGTTCCTGTGTGATGAATTACAGCTTGATGAGGATAGAATTGACTACATTCGATACCAGCTCTTACATAGAACAGCTTCTGCCGTAATAGAGGCAAAAAGGTTCAATGCTCAAAATGCCTTGATGCTGGTTCATTCTTTCAGCCAATTGGACGAGTGGTTTGATGACTACTGCCAGTTCTTGGCTTTGTTTGAGGTAAAAGGAAAAATCAATTCAATAGTATTTGGCAAAAATGTTGACGGCATTAACCTGTATTTTGGATGGGTAAAGGGTAACAGAAAGTATTTGGAGGTATAGGTGGGAAAAACTAAACGATCAGGAATCCTCATTGGAACAGCAGGTGTCTACTTCGTCGCTTCACAGCTAGCAGCTAGAGGATTTCACGCAGCGCCTACTTTTGGTAATGCGCCAAACGTGGACATTTTAGTTGGGTTGCCAGACGGTGCCGCAACAGCTTCCGTTCAAGTCAAGACTGCTTGGCGAGCACTAAGATATAGAGGCAAGAAAGGAGAGAAACATCCTGATCATTATGAATGGGATGTAGGAGAAAGGTCTGCCAAGTTGAACAAACTTGACCTATTCTTTACTTTCATTGACCTTAAAGGTGCTGGAGATGAGATGCCAGATGTATTTATAGTACCGTCAGAGGTGGTATATAGGGCTTTTGATAATGAATACTTTAAGTCAGGGATAAAGAGGCGTTGGCGCTGGCATCCAAGAATAGAGATGATTAGCGAATACAAGAACAGATGGGATTTACTTGAGAATCATTTGGTAGAGAAATGAAAAAATATCAATTCACAGCAAACGGCCTCCCTCCCAAGAAAGATGGTGCCCAGTCGATGTGGGGTAAGCCTCTCGAAGCAAAGCGACTGGTAGAACTAAGACGAGCTACACTGAAAGCAATTCAAGACTCTCCACCACTACAAAGCAATATCAGGCTTACCCTCAAGATTTATGTCGACCCAACTAATGACCGACATACCGGTGATTTGGATACTTTCATAACTGGGGTGTGTGACGGACTAATGGCAGTAGCACCTGGCGGTAAACTAGACTCAATTTGGGATGATAAAAAGCTCGAACCTGTGCACCCGAGTAAAACGATTGCTATAGTTGATGATAGCCAAGTCGTTAGTATTCAAGCGGAGAAGGTTATTGGCAATATTGACCAGCCTTGGTATGAGGTAATTTTAGAAGGTGAGTTATAATGGACTACGCTAGTGACCGGATAAAAGCAATCCAGCACATACTAGCGACTCTTTTCGCCGTGCAGAAGGCTCTCAAGACTTTAGCACCAGAATTTAACTGGGCTGGTCTTGGTAACTTGCTGGGTGATTTTGGTGAATTAATAGCCATTGACCCTTATGGGTTGACTAGAGCCCCGTGTAGTGCTGACAGCTACGATGCTCTGACCTCAATTGGTAAGAAAGTTCAGATTAAGACAAACTATGCTTCTTCTCAAATCGGCTTTAGGGGAGAGGCTGATCTAATGTTGGTGATAAAAGTACATAAAACCGGGGAGTGGGAAGAGGTTTACTACGGCGATTATAACAAGGTCAAAGAATGGTCTCGGTACTCTGCTAGAGACAATAAACACATGATCGCAATTTCAAAGCTGAGAAGTATTAAAGGTTAAAAGAGTTAGCTAGGTCAATAATATACTAATATATGAAGTTGTGTACGTAGCAATGGAGGTAAACATGAGCTTTTCTCAAGAATACGGCATTATGAAAAATGACTTAAGTAAAAATCTGTTTAAACAGATAAATGATGAGTACCGCCTTGAAACCTCCAAAACCTGCGCTGACTGTCGTGAACAACGCAAAAGGTTCAAGTCACTGGATAAGAAAAACAAGCATTCTTCATTCAGCAATTTACTCCCTGGTTTTTCCTCTGAGCAAATTGAAATACCGGTAGATATCTTGATAGTGGGTGAAGCACACGGCGGAGGCAGAGAAAATGATTTCCATAAGCAACTAGAGATAGAAGAAGAAGTTGCTTACATAGGTAGCTACTACCTTTACGATGCAATAGTAAAATTCCACCAATATCAAATCAGAGAACTATTACATAGATTAGATGAATTAAGCAAAATGTGGGTATTCACGGATCTGCTCAAGTGCTATGTAGCAAATGATAGGGAAAATCGCAAAATTGCCATTAAACACTGTGAGAAGCATCTTATAAGCCAAATTGAGTTGTTGCAACCTAGAGTAATCTTAGCTTTAGGAAAGACGGTCGGTACATACTTCAAATTAAGGCAATTTGATCATTCGAAGCTATATGATATTGATGGGAAAAAGATATTGTATTCAATATTTCCTGGAAGGAATACTTCTGACTTATGGGTAGCCAATGGCCAGTGGGAGCCAATATTGAGAGAGATTGAAGTTAATTGAGTGGTTGAGAAATCTTCATGCTATAGTGCAAAATTGAGCTACCCAAATTCCTTAAGTATATAAAATGCTTGGCTATGTTTTTTAATACAACAGTTATGCATTGTAGCGCTTCACTAACCTACTACTGCTAAACATTTATTTCCCCAAACAACCACGCAACCGAAACATTCAGTGCTTTAGCAAGGGCAGTGGCTTCAACATCTGACACCGGCCTACTTCCACTTTCGATCTTTGATATGCCAGACTGATCAATCATCATGCCCAGCAACTGCAAGCGAGCTACCAGGTCAACTTGAGTGATTGGTGGCTTTGCAGCCTTTCGCGCTTGGTGAACACGAGCACCGACTATATTTTTTTTCTTCACAAGGTAAATGATAGAGGATATGTTTGACGATAATATTCTCGTAGAGCATATTTTGTGATATAATTAGCATTGAATAGTCCTTACAAAAGACAAATTAAAGGAAAAAGAGATGCACAAGATTATTAATTGGAATAAACTCTCTATCGCCATTACCTGTGTGATGCTAGTAGTTGCTGTAATACTCTCAGGTTGTAGCACTACTCCAACTCTACCGCCTGATTCAGCATCACAGTCTTCCTTAACACCTCCTCAATTACTATCACCTCATAATGATGCTGTAGATATTGAGCTTACACCCGTGCTCTTGTGGAGCGAAGTAATAAATGCAAAAGGTTACGAGCTTTGGATAGCAACGGATTACGAATTCTCAGATATGATACATAGTATTTCTTTAGGAGGAAATACTTATCAGGTCTATGATGATTTGGCTCCTTCAACCAGATATTACTGGATGGTTATGGCCAAGTTTGACCCAGCAGATTCGGAGCCTACAGTAGCCTGTTCGCAGGTATTTACATTCACCACGTGTGATTCAGCATCACAGTCTTCCTTACCAGTTCCTGCGTTATCAACATCCAATACCTCTTTGGAAGCTCCTACCTCAATTTCCCCTGGCGATAGCGTTACCGTGAAAGCCAAGTTATCAGAGGAAGGACAATACCTGCTGCGTATCGCTAATCGTTTTCCTACAGAGGAGGGACACGGTGCTTGGTTCGAGAATATAGGTATGGCTATGACTGATGAGAGCCTCATTGTGAACTGGTACTTCATCATGCCCTACCTAGAAGCTGGCACTTACGAAGTAGAGATAGTATCCGAGGAGTCGAATTGGGGTAAGGTTATCCTGAATCAAGCCTTACAGATTAACAAGGTTGCCGGTACTCTTCCGGTATCAATATTGCCTAGGAGTCCCTGCAACCCAGAGATTATGAAGTTTTATATAACACCTGACGACCCGGAGGTAAGGGCTGCTGTAAATGACATACTCTCTGGAGAATCGAGAAGGTGGGTATTCACTGATTTTGAAGCCCTGCGGGACTGGGTAGCCTGGCATGTTTCTTATGAGTTTGACCAAGATGTGCACGGTGTTACAGAATACTGGCAGCTTCCTGCCGAGACTCTTGAACTTGGTACAGGTGATTGTGAAGACTTTGCTATTCTACTATGCTCTTTACTTCGGGCTTATGGAGTTCCATCAGATCAAGTTTACGTAGCGGTCGGATTTGATGAAGACAAAAACCAATGCCACGCATACCTAGTAGAGAAATGGTACCAAGGTGTTTGGAGAGTAGCAGAACCGCAAATGGGGGCTTGGGCTGGTGTATTTATAGGAGACTGGGCAACGTCAGTCAGCTATGAAGAACTGTACTGCTTCAATGATCAAGGTTACTTTGAAGGGTCACCTGCTTTGCCATCGGGAGTTTACGAGTTTGAGGTTGACAACAGCTTGTATCCTCTTACTCGTGGTGCCTCAGTAGAGTTTGAACGTCACCTAAATGCTGGAGAAAAGGTCACAGCCTCATTTGAATGGCTAAAAGACTACGCCATAGTATCTACCTGGAGCTTTACTATTTATGCTCCAAATGGCGGCACTGCGCTTACATGGAGCGGCACAGATTTGCAGCGTGACTTCAGCTTCATAGCAACAGCAACAGGGATTTACAAAGTTGAAATACTAAAAAGAGATGCTCTTGCTAGATGTGCCAGATTAAGGATTGACCCGCCAAACTGGACACAACGATAAGTTATTTGGGGGGTAGAACTATGAAATTAGGAATCTTTATGCTTGTATTTGGCCTGATAATAGCTGGAGCTGGGATAACTGCGTGGGTGTTTGCAGCCCCTTATGTAGATTATTACCAAGGATCAAGACTTACTGATGTGGCTATTGACGTACAACTAACGAATGCATGCGGGATAGGAGCTACAGTTATTGGTGGTGGTCTAGCTATTGGTGGAATTGTTAGGATAATAGTGAAGAGATAGCTCGAATGGCTGCACAGTTTAGGTTGGCTAGAGTAAAATTAAAGCTCTTAAAATTATAAAAGCATAAAATAGGCTAGGCTTGTGCTTAAAATGCATTTCTGTTGTATTTTGGTGCCTGTAGGTTTACTTGTTATGCAGCTAATAATGTTATAGCTAGATTAATTCCTTAGAGGAGTTGAACATTTTAACGTTTTGTGTCCTCTCAGGTACGTTCTCATAGCTCACTAGGTTATCGGCCACCAGCTCCTGAAGCTAGAATTCCGGTAACTCTAACTTAAAGAGTGGTATCCTTTATGGGGGCAAGTCATACCTTCTCATTCTCGTTGTCACCACGGTAGCTGTCGCTCGCATTGATCCAATCATTGAAGTCTTTTTCTTCAATGCGTCATTGATTACCGATCTTACAGGCTTTTAGTTCTCCACCCGCAATCTGCCTGCGTATAGTTTTCTGACTAACCTTGCAGATTTCTGAAAGCTCTATTATGCTATAGAACTTAGCCATTTCCGGAAACCTTTGTACTTGTCATAAATTGTATTCTACTGTCTACTTTACATGGAAAATCATTTTGTGTAAATCACTAATCCCTTGCCCCTCATATCTACCGATCCGCTTGATTTGCTATTTCAGGTAACCTATCTTGCGCTGTATTTCAGGATCTAGGGATTTCAGGGTCTTCTCTTCGTTTTTAGTAAGCGATAATTCACTCTTCACCTTGAGGTAGGCTATCAACTGATGCCTCACCGTGCTATAAGGTAACACTTGCTGCCCGGCAGTAACGATGCCCTGCCACTGGGATATGTTGCGGCGCCAATTACCATTGTCCGGATGCGATAGTGCGGTCTTCAGAGTTTCTTTCCAATCGGTGCCTTTTCCCCTCATTACTACTCCCACAAATTCCCCTATTGAAGATACGACCCCAGAGTTCCAGTGCAAGAAGTCTTGGCGATGTTGGGCAATGTTCATTTCTTTTCGCGCGACCTTTCCCCATTCAGGAAATTGTTGAGCGATGAATTCCCAAGCATCGACGAGAAATTCTATGTATTTTCTTTCATTTCCCTTTCCAGCCTTGGCTTCATCCTCGAGCTTTTTATCTATTATGTTGCCAACGGGAGCCGCCTTGATCATAGGGGCGCTAGCTTGGTAAATGCTGGCGAGCGTGAACATCTCCGTGGTACTCTTAGCTACCGTAGCCAATTCAAGATTAACTAGGTCTTTAAAAACGGACACCCTGTTGACGACTTCTTGAACAACGCGGTTTGTCACGTCCCTATAATCAAATAGGATGTTCAAGCTTCTGGTCGGGAGCCTTGCCGTTCTATTGAGGTCGGAAAATAATTGCTGACATTCTTGAAGTCCTGTGTAAGGAAAGAGGACGACGGCAATGCTGTCATTTCTCAAATCGGGATCTCTTTTTATGGCTTCTTCTATGGCACCAAGGCGATGCTGACCATCAACGATTATGAACGGATCTTGTTGGTCGAGGGTTAGCATGCCAATCATCCAGCCTGGGCTACCTTGAGGAGCATCGCGATCAACGGGATCCCAATTGAATGGTTCAGGGTCGCCATCTTTACCATACGTGCAAGTAATGGCGCTGAATCTATAATCATTGCGGTTTTTTATCATATAATCGGCGATTTCCTTGAATCGCTTTGGGCTTGCGGCACGATTCTGTCGTTGTCTGGCCGGGAGACTCGGGTCTGTTCCTATGATGTATCTTGGGACCTCTCCCAGGGTCAAGGTGATTATGAAATAATCTTCCCCGCCTAATCGACCCTTGAACGCGGGAACCCTCATCACCTTTTCCGCTGATCCAGCAAATTCTCTCAATGATTGCATAGAAATGTCACTGGTTGTCATTTCATTCTCCCTTCCTTCGTTGATTCAATTATCAATACTGAATAAGATTAAATCCTTTCATTTCTCACCTCCTCGCTAACTATTTAAAAATTAATATAATTAAGTTGACAATTTTCGAGTTAAAATTACTAGTGCTCGCTTATATTGAAATTCCCTGCACCGAAAGGACAATAATTTTAATGTTTTTTCAAGTAGAGAAGCAAACGGAAATTGTGAGTTAGGGTGGTGCCTTGGCAATGGTCTCCAGCCACCGAGTTCAGGATTTCCAGGAGCCTCGCCTCGTTCTAATGGTTTCCACTGAATGCGTGACAATTTCATAAAAACCTACCAAAGATTAGTCGGCAATTAGTCATATGAATTAATATCTAATGTTTGCATATAATTCATAAGAAATATTATCTAAGCATTATTATTATATCATAAGAAATAACCCTTGTCAAGTGCTTTTTCAATTTAACTAAAACAATCCAGATACGGCCCGCGAAAAAACGGGCTGGCGCAGCGGAATGGGAGCACAGAGGGGGGTAATCCTAGGCCTAATAGGGCGCGAATAGGGAGTCGTGGCCGTTAACCCATTGGGTATTGGTCATTATTACCCATTTCCTCAGGGTATTTGCTCTGGCGGGGTAGGGGATAGGGAACTAGATTCTCAACGTGGCGACCCGCCGAGTAGGGAAGTGTGTTAAGGCAGGCTCCCGAGGCTATGGCACTTGGGGGAGGCTGGGCAAGCCCAGATGCCAGACAGTCTGCGCCTAAACCGCAGGGATTGGCATTCATTTACTCACCCCTGTAACTATGGTCAGGATTCCATTCTATATCCCTATATCTAGTTGGTATTGACAGACTTTGTGAAGAGGGCTAGACTCAAGTCCTAATATTTAAATAGCCTGAAATATGATAATTGTGGTGTCAATTTAGGATATTTTGAGAGGACAACACAAAGAAGGTGGAAGAGTGATGAAGAATCTAAAACTCGATAGGCCTCTCGCGTTTATTGATGTTGAAACCACCGGTCTTAGCCCTTATTCAGACAGGATAGTAGAATTGTCAATTCTTAAGATTCACCCCAATGGTACGGAAGAGTACAAGAGCCACAGGATCAATCCAGGAACACCAATACCAACTGAGGCAGCTACGATCCATGGTATCACCAATGCCGATGTGGCGAACGAACCGGTGTTTCAACAGTACGCGACGAGTATCCGGGATTTCCTCGAAGACTGTGACATTGCGGGGTTCAATGTTATAAAATTTGACCTGCCTTGCCTCGAAGCGGAATTCGCAAGGGCTGAAGTCGAGTTCACCCGCCGCGGCCGATATTTAGTTGACAGTCAGGTCATATACCACAAGCGTGAGCCACGTACCCTTGAAGCTGCCTACCAGAAGTATTGCGGTAAAGAGATGGTAAACGCCCACCGCGCGGAAGAAGATGCCAAAGCAACTGTCGAGATACTGGATAGCCAGCTTGAGATGTATCAGGACTTGCCCAGGGACGCGGCTGGGCTATGTGCCCTATGCTATCAAGTTGGGAAAAACGCTATCGATTCAGAAGGCAAGTTCATATGGTCTCAAGGAGAAGCGACATTCAATTTCGGTAAGCATAAAGAGAGGTCGTTAAGAGAAATTGTAGCAGATTACCCTGATTACCTGGAATGGATGTCTCGCGGAGATTTTTCTCCAGAAATCAAGGATATAGTGATTAAGGCCTTAAAAGGGGAGTTTCCTGAGCCGCTGGAACCAATTGATGACCAGACGTAAGGGAACTTACTTCTTCCAAATTCCTATTGGAACAGTCAAATTCCCAAAACAATCCAGATACAGCCCGTAAAAAATCCACATACCAAGGCGCATTCATGTACCTTGTAGGAGGCATTCGAAATAGCCTTATCTTAGAAGAAGAACATCGAGCCTCAATTGCACACCATTTACCTTCCTCGACTACTACACTTTCTTGACTGTTATCATCCTTCACACCTAGATAGGCATCCTTCTGGAAAGCGATAACAGCACCACGAATATCATCTCCGATAAACTCCTGAATAATACTCTCAACGCGTTTTTTCTCACATGCGGTAATCTCACGAAAAGCTCTCGCCCCAAAAAGCTTTCTCAGCCCGGCAACTCCATTCCATTTAAGGTCACTTGCGGGGCTGGGCATAGAGTAGAATACAGCCAGTCCAATTCGAAATGGCGACTCATAGTCAAGATTGAATAGACTCCTAGTTCTGAATGTGTTAATTTCCTCGGCAGTATTCTTGAATAAAATAATCCCAGCTTTCTCGAGTATAGGCCAGAACCGATGCTCAGACCTACCTTTTTCAGCAGCGAAGAAACACTTATGCCGAACTGAGTCGGGAGCGGGATTCCCAAAAAGTAGCAACAAGGGTGGTCGTGAATCTTGCTTGGTAGGGATTACAGATTCAGTGAGATAGCTGAGCACGCCATTCTTGTAGCCTATTATTTCTGAACTGGTATCGATCTCGAGGAATTCGCGTAAACGAGCTTTAAATTGGCGACGTTCCTCACCATCTGAATAAAGCTGTTTGGTGTTCAGAACAATTCTTTGGATGCCCGGCTCGATATCTTCAATTTCGTTCATGGATACATTATGCCATAAATCTCAGGACCTAGTAATGGAGTATGATCTTACTAAAATACAAAATTAGGCTTATCAAATTACTTAAGCATAAAACAAGCTGAGGTTGTGCTTAAAATGCATTTCTGTTGTATTTTGGTGCTTCTAATAAGTCTACTTGTTACTAATTGTTATCAGTACAAGTTTAATAAAAGAGCTAGTGGCAGTTAACCGCTAGGTTGTAGGTTCGAGTCCTACTCGGGGAGCCAATTTGTTTCTTTCTCCTAGTCGCAATCCTTGTTGTACGGCTTCAATTACTGTATTATATGGCCTGACTGACTACATAAAGAAGGTGCCTATGAGTACAGCTGAAGTACAACCAAGTGTCCTCCCCACGATTTCTGAGTTGTGCCTAAGTATTCCATTATTTCATTCTTTCCATTTTGATGCATCTAATGTTGAACAAGTACGAGAGTTAGTTTGTTATAACGGGCATATAGACTGCTATTGTATGGAGTGTCATCAATCTAGTGTATTTCATATAGACCAAACCAACGTGCCATATTTTACGCCTAAAAGCTTGCTTGCTAGTCAGAATGAAATTGTCGTTCAGACCTACAACTGTTCACGCGATAATAAGCATATACTATATTTTAGTTTTCGGATTCATGAACAAACGTTAATGAAGATTGGGCAATATCCCACAATAGCAGACCTTACTGCTGTGGAGATACGAAAATACAGGAAAGTCTTAGGCGATGCTTTGTATAGTGAATTCTCTCGAGCAGTTGGCTTAGCTTCACACGGAATAGGTATTGGTGCATTTGTGTATTTGCGACGTATCTTCGAGAATTTAATTGAAGAAGCACACCAACTTAATATATCTTCTGATGGTTGGGACGAGGACAAGTATCAGAGGAGTAGGATGGATGATAAAATAGAACTGTTAGAACACTCCCTTCCGGATTTCCTTGTTCAGAACAAATCCCTTTATTCAATTCTTAGTAAAGGACTTCATGAACTTGAAGAATCTGAATGTTTAGATGCATTTCCGATAACGAAACTTGGTATCGAATTAATACTCGATGAAAAACTTGAAAAACTGGAGCGTCAGAAGAAAATCAAACAGGCATCAAAAGCCATTGGGGAATTAACTCAGAAGCTAAAGGCAAAGGATGCCTAACGACTCCAGTTGATAACATTATTATAACCTTGCACCACAAGCCCCACGCCGCGAAACGGGACTCGCTAACCTCTCCCCCAAATCCAAAAATAGGCTAGCTAAATTCCCTAAGCATAAAATAGGCTAGAGTTGCGCTTAAAATGCATTTCTGCTGCATTTTGGTGCTTCTCTAGCTTGTTTGTTGATAAATAGCTAAACTTCTGTATGCAATATAGCTGTTTGCCTGGAATGGTTAGGCCATTAAGAAGAGAGTTAAACATTCTGGCTTATTGTTAAGCCGATATGACCTTTCCCATAAAACAGGGCACACAGTTCACTGGGAGATCTGTCCTCTGAAGAGGTTTATGGGAAGCCTCGTAAGAATTAGGACATAACCCATTGATCTATACGACAGGGTTATCTTAGTTATGATAAACTATTTGGAACAGCTTTACCGCCATTTCTGATAAAGCACTTTCTTAATGCTGAAGATCCTCGGTATTCACGAAACCAAGTACGCTTCAGTGAGATAAGCCGAAGAATTGAAATCTACTGCTAGAGGAGGGACATAGAATGAGCAAGTCAAACCTATACAGAGTTCATCCCGAAAGTAAAATCCTACAAAGCGTAAAAGAAGTTGACTTCTCCGATTTTGGCTTTAAGGAAAGGTTCGACATCCAAGAGTGGATTGAATCGACACCGGAAGTTCTAGGTGAGGAACTCCTAATAATAGCCAAAGAGAAATCGTATTTTGAAGGTACTCGGGAAAGACCTGACTTAATCGCTTTAGACAAAGCAGGAAATGTGGTTATCATAGAGCTAAAGCGAGATGACTCCGGACAGAATACCGAATGGCAGGCGATCAAATATGCATCATACTGGTCGAAGTTCAAGGTAAATGATATTATTGAAGTTTTTGCTGACTACCTAAAAAAGAGAGATGAGGCAAGCAGTGAATCAGACGAGGATATCACCAGTCAAAGGATTCTTGAGTTTATCAATGACGATACCCTCGATAATATAAACGTAAAACAAAGGATTTTCCTTGTCTCACACAGGTATGCGAAGGAAGTCACTTCAGCGGTCAATTGGCTAATTGATAGCTATAGGATGAGCATCAAGTGTATTCAGCTCATCCCGTATTATGACAGTGATAAAGAAGCCTATTATTTACAGTCAAATGAGATCCTGCCTGTTACAGGTGTAGAGGACATCATAATTACAGCATCTGGCTACCCCGAAACTCGGTTAACAGGTCCTGTCAGGAAAGATGATGAGGTTACCCATTTCTTTGAGACTCTGCGTGATGAACTGTTAGATCGGCTTGACCGCGACCTAAGGCCGGACAAGTATAGTCGTTGGGCTGGCGTGGGCACTGATTATCGATATTATCATTTCTGGTACAGCTCAGATATATGGGAAAACTGGGGTAATAGCTATAAAATATGGCTGTTTAACAAAAACCATACTGATCAAGATCTAAGGGATAAGTTTGGTATTTATTTAGATATGTCGAAGAAACATCTATTAACGCGAGGTTTTACGGAAGAGGATATCAAGAATATAACGGCTTTCCTAAAAGACCTTGATCTCGATGGATTCGAATTCTATGAAGAGGGCGATAGTATTTACCTGCAAAGCTATATCACCAACGATCAATTATCAGAAAAAACCAAAGAGGCCGTTCTCGAGAAAATTGAAACACTGGTAAAAAGGACAAAAGAATACATATCTAAACTCAGTAAATAGAATATCTAGTCTGATTATATGTGCCGAGTAGTAGACACGAAGGTGGTGGTATGCCACTATGATGGATATTTAAAGAGAAATGCAAGTGGTAGTCTTCGGCAATTTGGACACAAGTAAGGGGATATTGAATTCTCGAGAGTTAGTTATTTGACAAGAGAAGCCTCTTCCATCAACAGAGAAGTAGCTTCCTAAACCAAACCATCCCCCTGCCCATCTCCGAGAGGACCAATCGTTTCTTGCCTGTGTGACGCTTTACAATCTGACGAAAAGTGTAATAAATTCAGAACTCTCATACCTCAGCACATGTTCTATCACTAACTTAACTGTCAATTGTGCACTTCCACTGGTTCTACTCATTCTTGGTTGTTTCATTTCTAAGTAAACCTTCTTTACTTCTATTGTCCCAAACATCTTTGAACCATTTGGCATACGCATTGAAAGCATATTTATCCTTAGACATAGTTTTCTTATAAAGACTCCATTCCTCTCTATCCAAATTCTTATCTATAACCTGAACCACAACATAGGCTTTGTTTGAAAATACCACAATATCTTGCTCAATAGTCGGCGATGGGTCGCAAATCGTAAAAGATAGAACTGTAGGGTCGTTATGCCATTTTACAGGTATTTTGTTATCAATAGCCCTTTCAGTTGTCAGATGTATATTCTCAACTAATTCGTTTGGGGTAACTGGTGCTTGCTCTAAGATATGTAAAAATGATTTGTTCTGCCTGTTAGGTTCAAGGAGTAATACTCTTTTTACCGAACCATACTTAAATGAATATTTAGCTCTTTCACCAGTATGCCAAAACCCCCAGACTAATTTAGAGTATTTAATTGCGTCAGGTATGGATGGTATCTCATCTTCAGTTGGATGTCGCCAATTGTAAATGAATATACAAATACCAATCAGAATAGCTATGCCACCAATAATATAAGTGATTGGCATTAGGGAGCCTCCTGCAATGAGACCAATTCCAACAGCGAAGAATGATGAACCACCCCTGTGGATAAAACTTGACCAGATTTTTCTTCGCATAATTTACCCCTCCTAAAACAGCACTTGAGGGGATTATATACCTTTGGCAACCGCAAACCAAGATTGAGTAAAAGGCTTTCACTTGATATCCAGTACTCTTAATCATTCTACAAACCTAGCTCTCTAATCCAAAAATAGGCTAGCTAAATTCCCTAAGCATAAATGAATGCTTGCTGTTGTTTTGAAATGCAGTAGTTTTGTATTTTAGTGCTTTTCTAGCTTGTTTATTAATAAATAATTGAGTTTTAGTAGGCAATATGAGCTTTCAAAGAAAAGGAAACACAGTGACGAAACGTTCAATCTACAGATGACTGTCTTATTGCTCTAATCAGGCTGAGGTTGAGCACACTTAGCAAGATGTACTAAGC
>JABUBL010000115.1_pt1 | contig 18556 bp, 14 predicted proteins | sample 7240371 | NCBI WGS metagenome assembly JABUBL01 (sample SAMN07256343, study PRJNA390944) | subsurface metagenome | isolation source: Methane hydrate marine sediment | place: Pacific Ocean: Eastern North Pacific, ODP site 1244 | collected 2002
TAAAGTGTGCGTGCGGGTTCAAGAGGGGAGCAAGCGTGCTTGTGGCCTGCTCGGGCGGGGCGGATTCCACCGCACTCCTGCACTTCCTTCACTCACGTCGAAGAAGGCTCGGGATTGCTGATCTAGGCGTCTATCATCTCAATCACGGGCTTCGCGGGGCGGAGGCGGATGCAGACGAGAGGTTTGTGGCCGATCTTGCCAGAACCCTCGATATTCCCTTCCATCCCGATCGTGCCGATGTTGCGGCCTACGCGGCGGAGCACGGAATCTCCCTGGAGATGGCTGGCCGCAAGCTGCGCTACGCCGGATTGAACAGGCTGTTGGAATCGGAAGGTTGTGTTCCAAAGAAGGGTGGGTGTTACGGGTGTTACGGGTGTTACGGGTACGGGGCTTTGGGACATACAGCCAGTGACAATGCGGAGTGGATCCTTATCTCCCTTATCCGTGGCAGGGCAGAGCCCTTTCTCTGGGGCATCCCTGCAAAGCGTGGTCCTTACATCCGTCCACTTATCCGGTGTACGCGTGCAGAAATTCTTGACTATTTGAAAACCCATCATTTATCCTTCCGCGAGGATTCAAGCAACGTCTCACTTTCATTTGACCGCAACCGCATCCGGCACCGGATCGTGCCTTTACTCAAGGAACTCAACCCCTCCCTTGAGGAGACCCTTTCCCGCACCCTCGAGGTCGGTGACCTCCTGAACTCCTCGCTTGATTCACAGGCAGCCGAGCTCCTAGAGCGTCTCGTTACGAGTAAGGGTAGGACCAGTGAGCTTGACACTTCCGAGCTTTCAGGCTATAATCTTGTTACGCAACTTCGTGTTCTGAGGTTATTTGTGCCCTGGCTTGGGGCAAATGATCTGTTGGGCCTACTGCCCCTTGAGGTTGCCAAAGGGACGCGTGAGATGGCGCGCGGCAAAGGCAAGAAGCTTTGCGCGTCCTATGATCGGTTGGTGCTTGAGGATTGCAAGGATCAACCCTTATGGGAGCCGTGCGTGTTGAGTGAGGCTAAGGATGTGTTAGTGCCGGGGCTTGGATGGCGACTGCGGGTCTATGAAGGTAAACGTGATGAATTCGCACCGCGCGATGATGTGGTATTCTTTGACGCGAGTTTTATCAAGCCTCCATTCGTTGTTCGACCCTGGCGTGAAGGAGACAGGATAGTTCCGTTTGGCAGACGCGGTGAAGTCAAGCTCAAGCGGGTGTTTAGTGATAGGAAGGTACCACGCAGGATGCGTCGGTACTGGCCTTTGGTATGCAAGGATGATGAAGTGGTGTGGGCCGCCGGGCTTATTCGCTCTACCGGGGCCCCTGTAACCAGTTCAACACGTAAGTTGACGATTTTGACTCTTTTGAGAGGTGAAGATGGCAAACAAACCGCCTAAGGCAGGTTCAAGCAGACTGCGTACTATTATTATCTGGGGTGCGCTGGGGTCGTTATTTATACTAGGTTACTATCTGTTTGTTTTTCGCCCCCGGCGGACCCCGGAGATCCCCTACAGTGAGTTCCGCCAGCGGCTTGACAAGCTTTCCTCGGCGACGATCTCAGAACGCCAGATAACCGGCGAGTTCTTCGCCGAGGAGACAGTTCCGACTGTCCGGCAAGAGCAGGTCACAACAAAGCGCTTCAAGGTGAGGATTCCCTTTGAGGATCAGAAGCTTGTAGAGGAGCTCCTAGTCTTGGGCGTCAATGTCAGTTCTCAGAACCGTGTCCAGTGGGTGAGCATCCTTTTATCCATCGCTCCCTGGGTGCTGATTATCGGGTTCTGGTTTATGATAATGCGCCAGTCGCAGGCCGGGGCCTCCAAGGCGTTTCAGTTCGGGAAGAGCAAGGTGAGGATCTCTACCGAGACCCGCCCCGACGTTACCTTTAATGATGTAGCCGGGATAGAGGAGGCCAAGGAGGAGCTGGAAGAGATAATCGAGTTCCTGCGCTCGCCGCGCAAGTTCAGCCGCCTTGGCGGCCGCATCCCAAAGGGGGTGCTGCTTGTCGGGGCGCCAGGGACCGGCAAGACCCTTCTTGCACGTGCGGTAGCCGGTGAGGCGAGCGTTCCGTTCCTGTCTATCTCCGGGTCGGACTTCGTAGAGCTTTTTGTCGGCGTTGGCGCCTCGCGCGTGCGAGACCTGTTCGAGCAGGGCAAGCGTCATGCCCCCTGCATCATATTCATAGACGAGATAGATGCTGTTGGGCGTCAGCGCGGAGCAGGGCTGGGCGGTGGCCACGACGAGCGGGAGCAGACCCTTAATCAGCTTCTTGTGGAGATGGACGGCTTTGAGACCTCTGCAGGCATCATCTTCATGGCAGCCACCAACCGTCCTGACATCCTCGATCCGGCACTTCTGCGCCCGGGTCGCTTTGACCGAAAGGTGATCTTGCCTCAGCCGGACGTTCGTGGCCGGGAAGGAATCCTCAAAATAAAGGTCCAACGTGTACCTCTTTCTGGGGACGTTGACCTTTCCGTTCTGGCACGCGGCACGCCCGGATTCACCGGTGCAGACCTTGAAAACATGGTTAACGAGGCCGCCCTTCTCGCTGCGCGTCGCAACCGCAGTGAGGTTACAGCTCAGGACTTCGAAGACGCAAAGGACAAGGTCCTTATGGGTGCCGAGCGCCGAAGCCTGCTACTCTCTGCGGAGGAGAAGCGCCGCACCGCATATCACGAGGCGGGTCATGCCCTTGTCTCCCGCATGATCCCCGGTATGGACCCCATACATAAAGTCACAATAATCCCACGCGGCATGGCCCTCGGGGTTACCCAGCCTCTGCCCATCGATGAACGCAAGATATACCCCAAGGGGTTCTGTGAGGCACAGATTGCGTTCATGTTGGGAGGGCGCGCGGCGGAGGAGAAGGTCTTCGGCGACCTCTCCACCGGGGCCGCAAATGACCTGGAGAAGACAACCATCCTTGCTCGCAAGATGGTCTGCGAGTGGGGGATGAGCACCAAGCTTGGCCCCCTGACGTTCGGCAAGGTGGAGGCGGAGATCTTCTTAGGCCGGGAGATGGGAATGCATCGCAACTACAGCGAGAAGACAGCACAGCTCATTGATTCCGAGATTCGAGCGATAATCGAAGGTCAGCATAAACGTGCTCAGGGGATCATCGAAAAGAATGTCAAGAAGCTGCGGGCGCTTGCCGATACACTTATCAAGCAAGAGACCCTTAACTCAATGCAGGTTGATAAGATACTTGGACTTGCCAAGCGTAAAACTGGCTCAGCTAAGGTGAAGAAACCCCCTAAGGCCACTCAAACGTCTAATAAAAAGGTGCCGAGTTCGAGGTCTGCAAAGGCGGGAAGTGGACCCGGAAAGAGTTAAGGCAGCCGTCCGGGAGCTCCTTGAGGCGGCAGGTGAGGATCCCTCCAGGGCAGGGCTGAAGTATACCCCGCAGGCGGTGGCGAGGATGCTGCCGGAGATCCTCGCCGGGTTGGGACGCGATCCACGCCAGGTACTTAAAACCTATACCGCACCCAACCAGGATGAGATGATACTCGTAAAGGATATACCCTTCTACTCTATCTGCGAGCACCATCTACTGCCTTTCTTCGGCAAGGCACATCTGGCCTATATACCTCGCGAGAACCGCATCACCGGGTTCGGGGATATCGTTCGTTTCATTGACATCCTTACCAAGCGGCCTCAGATCCAGGAGCGGTTGACCACCGAGATCGCCGATATCTTCAACGAGGTGCTTCATCCTCTGGGGGTGATGGTGGTTATAGAAGCCGAGCACCTATGCGTTACCATGCGCGGGGTAAAGAAACCCGGCACCCTTACCCTTACCTCGGCGATGCGCGGGGCGTTCAGACAGGCAAAGACGCGAGCGGAAGCGCTCTCCTTGATGAGAGGGCTGAGGTTGTGATGCTTTTGCGGCCTCTTGTGGTAATCTCACGCGAAGAGTGCGAGGAGGAGCTGCGAAGAGTAGAGGTCGACCACTCCTGTATAGATGTATTTATAGAAAAAAGGGATTCGTTTCTTTTAAAGATTACAGGGCTTTCGACCCCTGCGGCAAATATCCTCAAGCAGATCGCTATATCGTTTGGGGCCGACGTGGCGGTTCATCGCGAGGTTATCACCGGGAAAGTGGATTGCTCCGACGCCATCTTCATGGGTACGAAGCGCCAACTGCGACGGACGGTCTTAGCACTCTCCAGCCAACCCTTCGGTCTTGCCGGGTTGGAGCGGCAGGTAGCCGAGCTCCTTAGCCGTCTGGATAAGCTGCCCGCCGCGATCGATCTGCCCCTAGGCAGGTTGACCTTTGATCGCCCGCTTATCATGGGTGTTCTTAACGTGACCCCGGACTCGTTCTCAGACGGCGGCCTCTTCCTTGAACCGGACGCCGCTCGTAGACGTATAGATGAGATGATCGAGCAAGGGGCTGATATAGTAGACGTGGGTGCAGAGTCAACCCGTCCGGGCTCCGATCCGGTCCCGGTATCCGAACAGTTGAGGCGGCTTTCTTCGATCTTTGATCATCTTCAGACTCGACACGTTCTGTGGTCTATAGATACCACCGATCCCGATGTTGCTCGTGCCGCTCTCGATAAGGGGGCCTCGATTGTAAACAACGTGTCGGGCGGGACAAATCCAGCCCTCTGGCAGCTGGCAGCAGAGTACTGTGCCGCATTTGTGCTCATGCACATCCAGGGAACGCCTAAGATCATGCAACAGGACCCACACTACGACGACTTCAACGCCGAGCTCTTCCGCTTCTTTTCCACCAAGCTTGGAGAGATTGAGGCCTCAGGTTTCCAGCGTGATCGCGTGATCTTAGATCCCGGCATCGGTTTCGGCAAGCGCGTTCGTGATAGCACCGCGGCTATTCGCAGATTGGGTGAGCTGCGTGCGTTTGGATCGCCGATACTCCTTGGAGCATCCCGTAAGTCCTTCTTAGGCAAGCTCCTTGGGCTTGAGGTTAATGACAGGCTGGAGGCCTCCCTTGCTTCAGCGGTTCTGGCGTTCGCGGGCGGCGCTAATATCCTCAGGGTGCACGACGTCAGCCAAACGAGAAAGGCCCTGGATGCAGCCGCCGCGATCCGGTCCGCCAACGGGGAAGAGTGATGGTAGATATCCTCAAGCCCACATTTATCGATTTCATAGACGTTGGGGTGGTGGCGGTGATCGTCTATCTTTTCCTCGCGTTCATCAAGGGAACGCGGGCGTTTCAGATACTTATCGGGCTGCTCTTAATCTTCGTTGTCTCAATCCTGGCCCGAGCCTTTAACCTGAGTGCTCTCTCTCTGATTCTCGATTCGCTAATGGCTATCTGGATCATCGCGTTCGTTATCCTTTTTCAGCCTGAGATCCGCAACGCGTTGGCGCGAATGGGACGCTATAGGTTGCTTCGCTTCCTTGTGCGCTCGGTCGAGCAGCTGGCTGTTTCAGAAATCGTAAAGGCGGTGCAGGAGATGTGCAAACGCAAGATCGGTGCGTTGATTGTCTTTGAACGGGATATAGACCTGGGGGAGTATGTTCAGACCGGCACTCGCCTGGATGCCAAGGTCTCCGCAGCCCTCATAACCTCACTTTTTACCCCGCACTCGCCTCTGCATGACGGCGCTTGCATCATCAGGAGCGACAAGATCGTGGCCGCGGCATGTATACTGCCTGTTAGCAAGGAGCCCTGGGTTGAGGACTACTACGGTATGCGTCACCGAGCCGCACTGGGGATATGTTCGGTTTCGGACGCGATCTCGGTAGCCGTTAGTGAAGAGACCGGAGGTGTGAGTGTCGGGATGGAGGGAAAGCTTTACGCGAACCTTGAGATGAAGGAATTGACCACCTACCTTGAGAAGGTTTACGCCAAGGAGGAGAAATGAATCAGCGCCGGATAGACTGGCTTGCAGCCGGTATTATTTTCATCATAGCTCTGGTTATATATCTTTTGACCGTCTCACCCACGGTTGCGTTCTGGGATGTGGGCGAGTTCATCGCCTGTTCGGCAAACCTGGGTGTGCCGCATCCGCCCGGGACACCGCTTTACGTGCTTATCGGGCGCATCTTTTCGCTCATCCCGATATCTGCAGAGATCGCGTTCCGTATCAACTTTATAAGCGTCCTTACCGCGGCGCTCTCCGCGGCATTGGTTGTGCTCATAACGAGCCGTGTTACCCGTTCCTTCAAGAAGGGAAATCCTACAGAGAAGATTAGGTGGGTGCCGACCGTCGTGGGTGTGGTTGGCGCCTTATTCACCATCTTTGCCTTCTCAATGTGGGAGAATGCACTTGAGGCTGAGGTCTACGCGCCTTCGGCGTTCATAGGGTTGCTTATCGTCTACCTTGCGATCGTATGGCGTGAACGGACTGAACATGCAAAGGAGAAAAGACCGGGGCTCCCCCTACCCAAAGCCGATAATCGTTTGATGCTTTTGGCGTTCTATATTGTCATGCTCGCCGCAGGTATTCACCTTACCCCTGTGATGATCCTGTTCGCACTCATCCCCTTCATAATCCTGGTCAATCACCGCCTGCTGCCGACCTTCTTTCTGGGTGTTCTGGCTCTTGCCTTTATGCTTTTTGAACCCGGCTGGCCTCAGCTTGCGGTTGTTGCCCTGTTTGCTATCTATTTCTTTGTTCAGGCGGTTGGTTCAAAGAAAGGCTCTGGGCCGGCGTTTGTTTTCGGGGGGGCTTACGCGCTGCTTATCCTGCTCGCGGCGCTTAAGGTGGGACCGGTGATCTTGATAGCAGGGGTTGTTTTACTTACAGCTGCATTCTTCTATGCTGGCAAGAAGTATGACGTGGATCTGAAGTTTTTCCTTCTGGGTGCTCTGGTGATTGTGATAGCCGCTTCGGTGCAGTTCTACCTTATGGTGCGCGCTCAGCAACATCCCTCGATCAACATGGTTAACCCCTCCACTTGGGATCGCTTCATTTCGGTTCTGCGCCGTGAGCAATACGGGCGTCCAACGGTCCAGAATCAGATATGGCCTCGCAAGACGGTTGTTCATCCAGATACGGGCCAGCCGACAGGTGTGGGAGTAATAGCGGGTCTCTTCTGGCAGATAGTGTTTTACTTCAAGTACTTCTTCTGGCAGTGGGGATTGCAGAATCTTGCCGGGAAGTCGGCGCTTACGGTCATCGCACGCGCCCTTCTTGCTGCAGTCCCAGTAATCCTCGGCGTCTTTGGACTCTACTCGCTGGCCAAACGGGACCGCAAGCTGTTCTGGCTGCTTCTTACTACCTTCCTGGTCGCTTCCTTCGGCCTTGTTATCTATCTGAATATGCGTTTCGGACACACAGGTCCCCTGCCCAAGGGTATGGCAGGCCTGCCTCAGGAGGTGCGCGAACGTGACTACTTCTTTACGTTCAGCTACGTCTTCTGGGGACTCTTCACAGGCTTCGGTGTCTTTGAGATTATTGCTTCAATTAAGGAGTCTTTGCGCAAAAAGATAGCGTCTCGTGTTGCTGCAATAACTGTAAGCTCAGCGGGAGCTGTATTCGCCCTCCTCATCGGCTTTGTAAACCTTCCGATGCTCACAAGGCACGGTGACTGGATACCGCTTGAATACGGTTACAACCTGCTTGCATCCTGCGAGGAGCCATCAGTGATCCTCACAAACGGCGATAACGATACATTTCCCTTATGGTTCGTGCAGGAGGTCCCATCTACCCGTTATGAGAACAACTCCAAGCCATACAAACACGGTGTTGTCAACGCTAATCTCTCGCTACTCAACACCCCGTGGTATATAGAGAAGCTCAAGCGCAAGGGTGCACCTGTATCCTTTGTTTACGAATCCAGGAACGAGAAGGTTGCGCTTACTCGCAAGATGCAGGCTTCGGCAGGGATCGGAGGGGCTGTTGTATGGGAAGGGTATGTGGCCCATCCGCCCATCAAGAAGCGCACCTTTGAGTTCTCCCGCAACACTCAGACAATCAAGGCGGATAGAAAGGGCAGGCTGCGTGATCCCAACCGCAGGGTTGTAGGAAGGGTTGAGTATAAGACGGGCCGGGTGAGTTTGACTATCGCACCGTCGGATGTCCGGCAAGATACAGCCTACATCACGGCAAGCTATGGCTCAGGGGAGATAGAGAACCTGCCTTCGCACGTCTTTGTGAGCCGCACGAAGGTTGTGATGCTTGCAGACATCATGATCAGGGATATGATCGCAACCAACTCGGGCAAGGTTTATGCTGATTCCGAAAAGGTCGCCGTCTCCGGATTCTCTACCAAGATTCCGCTTGATTACCTGCTGCCCCAGGAGGTTTTCGCCGAGCATGTCCTCAGCAACTATAATGAAGGGGTGATGCCTATATACTTTTCCACAACCGTCTCTCCGGGTCGAGTCAGGGAATACGCCCCTTATCTTATTCAGGAGGCCTTAGTCTATCGTGTTCGCAGGGCACCTGAGGAGGAGTTGACCCGTGTCCGGCCTGCGATTGACGTGGATCGTTCCTATGAGATCTTTACCGAGGAGTTTATGATGAAGTCAATCCTCGATCCCAGGGTGCGCCGGAGCGGTCAGACGCGCGGACTCTTCATCAACTACGGGATAGCTATGCAGGAGATAGCCGAGAAGTTGGTTTTTATGGGACAAGCCAGGAAGGCTTACGAGTTCGCCAAGATTATAGACTCCTTTAAGGTAGAAGAGGCTGTGCGCCGCGTCTTTCTCATGAACCTTTACGTGTTCGCGCGCCAGGCCGGTGCGGATGAAGATGCCGAACGCTACTACCGGGAGATGGAGTCCAAGGGATGGCTTGACTCACAGTTCCATATACGTCAGGGGATAACCTATGCGCGTGCAGGGGATACCGTCCTTGCCGAGCAGGAGCTCAAGCGGGCATACGCCCAGGCCACAAGAGAGAATCCACAGGGTTTCGTGAGTCTTGTAATGTTCTATCTTGAAACCGTGAAGGATTCCGCCAGGGCACGTGAGCTTGTGGATGCGTGGGACGGGCGCTTCCCGGGCCACGAGTTGAGCTTCCGACTATACCTGGATTACCTGGGTGAACCCGGAGAGGCGCTGCGTGTACTTGATTATATCATCCTGGCTCATCCCGGCGAGATGCAGCTCATAAAGCTGCGCGACAGCCTGAAGGCCAAGTACAATCTTTAAGGAGAAGCCATGAAACATCTTAAATTCGTGGCGCTTCTGGCGCTTGCCATAGTGGCAACCATAGGGATATGGGGGTGCAATCAGGAACCAGAAGAACCAGAACCCCTGCAAGTCATAAGCATTGAGTTATTCTCAACGAGTGCTGCTGTTATCCACCTCGCTGGGGCCTCAGTGAACTACCCCTCGCGTCTTTACCCTGTGGAGCTGGTTACCGACACCGCGGTTCTGATCGTGACGGTTAACGCTGTTCCAGATCTACTTATCATCCCCGACACGTTGGATTCGGTTCCTTCAGGTCAGAGGATTCGCTATCCTTTAGAGGTATTCAACTACGGGAACGGTCCTGACGTTCCGGCCATTACCTTTAAACCTGGTCAATCGGATTGGACTCACCGGCTTGTTGACAAGGACGGGATCAACGATCTTGCGGACACCGATGGTGACGGTGATCCTGATGTGGGTAGCCTTCCTGGTCAGGGAGGGTTTGATACGTTGTATCTTGACGTGACGCCGCCCTACTGGGCGCTTCCGGGTCTTTTCGATTCAACCATAGTCTACGCTCGCTCCTCGATCAGCGATACGGTTTACGACAGCGCGATAGTGGTAACACGCACGCGGAATATATATGAATCCATTGATACATTAAACCTTCGTGTACAATTCCAAGGAACCGGAGAAGCCTGCATTACATGGCATGAAATCTTTAGATGTGAACATCGTATCCATACTGAATATTGGGATATAGACACAAGTGGCATTTATACTTCTCACAGGGATTATTCACGTTTCACAACACATGACCATACGGTTTGGGTTACAGTTCAGGATGAGGATTCCACTTTGCTCGCTACCTCAGACACGGTTTTTGTCCAGTGGGAATAAATAATTAGGAGGCTGATATGATCCGTTCACTTGCCGAGCTTAAGGCTCAGGCCAAGGAGCTGGGTCCAAGACGATGTGTTGTTGCCGCGGCTGCAGATCCTGTAACGCTCCAGGCACTTTCTTCAGCCCAGAAAGAAGGCATAGCCAAAGGTGTGTTGTGCGGACCAGCAGATAAGATAAGCCAGGCCGCTTCCAAAGCCGGGGTCTCGCTCGATGGATTCGAGATCAAGGATTGTCCCGATGAGGAGGCGGCGATCGTTGCGGTTGAGGAGGTGCGTGCATCGGGAGATTTTCTCTTAAAGGGGCATCTACCCACCTCAAGCTTCCTGGGCGCGGTACTCGATAAAGAAAAGGGGCTTCGAACCGGCAGGGTGCTTTCACACATAGCCATACTCGAACCCGCCTCTTTAGGTCGTCTCCTTTTGGTCTCCGACGGCGGCATGAACATCGCGCCCGACCTTGTAACCAAGCTGGATATCATCAACAACGCGATCGAGGTTGCGCATTCCTTAGGCATCGAGAAACCCAAGGTTGCACTTCTTGCAGCAGTTGAAGCGGTCAACCCGAAGATGGCCGAGACACTGGCGTGGGCCCAGATAACCCAGATGGCCGCACGAAAGCAGATAGCCGGTGCTTTGGTTGACGGCCCTCTGGCCCTTGACCTTGCGGTATCCGAGGAGGCCGTTAAGATCAAGGGGGTCAAAAGCGATGTGGCCGGTAAGGCGGATGTGCTGATCGTGCACGACATCGCCGTGGGGAACATCTTTGCAAAGGGGCTTATCTACCTGGGTGGGGCTAAGGCATGCGGGATCGTGGCAGGTGCTGCCAGGCCGGTGGTGATGCTTTCCCGGGCAGACGACGCGGAGACCAAGCTCAACTCGATCGCCCTAGGGGCGGTAGCCAGCGTGGTGTAAATCGGGTTCAGGGAAGGTGGAGTAACTCTCGGACGTCCTGCGATTTGGCTATAACCGATTGACGTTTCTTGCGCTTCCCTTAAAAAAGGATAATTGACTGATACATATAGTCAACGGCATCGAGTTCTTGTGAACATCCGTGATTCTCATCCCCTCAAAGCGTTGTAATTCCTGGCCTCAAGAGGCGGCTTATTTTTTAGGATGGCACGGTTTTTGCTTTAGCAATAAAATAGAGGGAGGGGGAAGGAGGTTTTAAGGTGAGGAAGGGTGTTTGTAGGGAAGGGGAGTCACCATGGGGCGCTTGGGCCACCGAGCGCTCCATAAATTTTTCCACCCCACAAATCTACTTCGTAGCTTTGCGGGAACCCCGGAATTAAACACCCCACGCCGTTGCTACGCAACACCGCGGGGACCCCGACAGGCGATCCTCCTTTCCAAGCACGAGTGCTTCAAAAAAATCGGAAAAATCTATTCCGCTCCTACTCTTATTGATTCCCCTCGGTTTTTGTCATATTCGCACACGATCAAGATATGTTAAGCTGCTTTTTTGGAAGATACCGAGTCGGTCAAACGATCTCAAAGATGTTGACAGGTGCAAATTCACCTATAAACTTCTCAAAATGAGAGGAGCGTAATGAAAAAGGAGATTCGCACCGATAAGGCGCCGCTTCCGATCGGGCCGTACAGCCAGGCGGTAAAGTGTGGGAACTTCATATTCCTCGCAGGACAGATTGGCATTGACCCCCAGATCGGCGAGTTGGTCGAGGGAACCGAGGCTCAAACCCGACAGGTAATGGAGAATATCAAAGCCGTGCTTGGGCAAGCCGGAGCAACCATGGACGATGTGGTGCGCTGCGACATCCATCTTGTTGACCTTTCCGAGTTCAAGCTGGTAAACGAGATCTATGCAGGCTATTTTTCTGCACCCTACCCGGCGCGTGTAACCGTCGCATCTGCCTCACTTCCCAAAAGGGCAAATGTGGAGATAACGGCAATCGCAACCATCTAACGTTAATGTGCGTCTTTTGAAGTGATGTTTAGCCTGTTCCTTTTCCTTACCACGGCGCTTACCCCACAGGCTGAGGAGTTGCTTGAGAGGGGTATAGAGGCCTCCCACGTGGAGGATTACGTTAAGGCCCGCATAGCCTATGCAAAGGCCAAGAGGCTTTGCCCAAAAGACCCTGCTCCCTACTTCTTGGATGGTGCATTAACCTTTATCTACATGGTGGATTTCGTTACCGACTCCCTAGAAGATCAGTTCGATAAAGACATGAACAAGGCCGAGGAACTTGCAAAGGCCGGAGTTGAAACAAACGGTGAGAACGCCCGCGACCTTTTCTTCATTGGTTCGGTGCAGATCTTCCGCATGGTTCGGCACGGGTGGAGGCGTCAGTATCTTAGGGCACTTTCTGCAGGTAGCGCAGCACTTGATCCCCTGCTTAAGGCGGTGGAGCTTGACCCAAATCTCTACGACGCCTACCTTGCCAAGGGTGCTTTTGACTACTTCTCCGGCCGCGTTAACCGCTATATCCCGGGCGTGCCTGCCGAGGCCACGGTTGAGACGGGTATAGATGAGATCCGCATGGTCTATGAGAAGGGCACCTATTTCAAGGCCTCTGCCGGTCAGGCGCTTTCCTGGATGCTCGCCGAGGAGGACCGATCAAAGGAAGCGCTTGAAGTCAGCCGTGAGCTTGTCAATAGCTACCCCGATGCACGCACCTTCCGGTGGGAACTGGGTGAGCTTTATCTCGATCTAGGGATGTGGGAAAAGGCCAAGGAACTCTATAAAGAGCTCCTTGCCGATATTCGACGCGATCAGCCTAAATGCTACACGAATATATACCAGATTAAGCTTCGATTGGCCCAGGTTTACGCGGGTATAGGGGATGATGAGAACGCTCGCCGGTGCTGCCTTGAGGTTATCGTCAACAAGGATCGAATAAGGCGTGACCTTGGCTATTCCGATATCGTCAAAGACGCCGAGAAACTTCTGCGTCACCTTGATGGATAAGAATCTCCTTATCATAACCTACTACTTTCCTCCGTTGGGCGGGGTTGGGGTGCAGAGGGTTTCAAAGTTATGCAGGTATCTGCCTCGCTTCGGCTGGCGCCCTGTGGTCGTTGCTCCGCAGCCTTCGGCGTTCTATGCCGCCGACGAGGAGATGCTTGCTGAGGTCCGCCACGTCTCACTCTATCGCGTTGCAGGTCTTGACAGCTTTAGGATGCGTCAAAAGCTCCTCGGCCCGCTGCGGCCACGAATTGACAGTCCCTTGCGCTGGATTGCCCGGCGCTTTTCATGGCCCGATACCCAGACCGCATACATCCCTGCGGCATTCAGATGTGCTTATAGACTGACCAACAAAGCCCACGCTATCTTTACAACCTCTCCCCCGTTAAGCAACCTTCTTCTGGGGCGTCTTCTCAAAAGGGTAGCCAATCTTCCACTCATTGTAGACATGCGCGATCCCTGGGTTGGGCATCCGGAACACGACAAGCCGGGCTGGAAGCGTGCCTTAAACAGGCGGGTTGAGCGCAACGTTCTGGAATACGCCGATGCCATCATCGCGGTTACACGCTCGCATACCGAGAATCTGCGTAAGCGTTATCCCTGGCTTGCCACACGTATCCACTACATCCCCAACGGGTTCGACGCCGCGGATTTCACCCGTAACACCCGTACCCGTAACACACTTAGCAGACCTGCCCGTAAGACTCCTAGAATCCGTGAACGAAGGCCCCTTACCATTTGTTATACCGGTATACTCGGACTGGATCATATCAATCGCGGGACGACGTTGTATGCGGCTATACGCAGGCTTAGGGACGAGGATGGGGTTACACCTGCTCGGTTGCGTGTTGAGATAATGGGGGAGCTAAGCGCGGTTGAAGAGGAGCGAATCCGTCGTAGCGGGGTCTCTACCTTCATTGAAAGACTGGGGCATCTGTCCCACCGCAAGGTGATGCGGCGGTTAGAACGTGCCGATCTAGCCTGGCTGCCATATCATGCGGAGTATTCGCACCTTATTGTCCCTGCAAAGATCTATGAGTATATAGGTTCGGGCACGCCTGTGCTGGCCGTGGTCAATCCTTCTCACGAGACCGCGGAGCTTATCCGGGAGACCGGCACCGGCGTTGTAGTGCCCGAGGGAGATATTGATGGGGTTACAGACGCCCTGCGTATGCTTCTTGAGGGACGTTTCCCTTACAAACCCAAACCTAGGGTCATAGTCCGGTTCGGGCGACGTCACGAGACCGGTCAGCTTGCCGGGATCATCGATAGGTTGGTGGATGGCTAAGGTGCTGATAGTTGGTGTAGGGAACAGGATGCGTGCCGATGACGCCTTCGGGCCGCTGGCCATTGATCGATTAAAAGAATCCATGGACTTACCCCAAGACTGGTTGCTTTTGAATGCGGGTGAGGTTCCTGAGAACGCGCTGGGTCTGGTGGATAAAGAAAAACCCGATAGGGTCTTACTCATAGACGCGTGCGACTGGGGGGCTGAGCCGGGCGAGGTACGCTTCTTTACATCCGAGGAGATCGAGCAGCTTCCCATCCGCACCATCTCCACACACGGGGTGCCCTTATCGTTCTGGGTGAAGATGACGCTTATTGATCATCCTGATTTGGTGATTGAGCTTTTGGGAATCCAGGCAGAGGATTTAACCTTCAATCAACCTATGACCCCTGCGGTCGCTGCTGTGCTGGAGCAGGTAGAGGAAGTGGTGCGAAGCCACCTCTCCTAAGGACAATCTTCACATTTCCAGATTGTATCGCCGTCCTTGATGAAGTATAAGAGGCGGTCTTCGATGTTTTGTTCATCACCACAACAGTGGCCTGAGTAGGAGTCCTCATAAAACTGGCGGATTACTCCCACACCCTTTAATCGAGAGGTTGACCTTATGTAGGTTTGGTCGCTCACAGGTCCGTAAGAATACCATTCTTTGAGGGCCAGACAGAGAGTATCCTTTTCGTAGATTACTTCCAATCCTTCATTAGTTTGCTTTGGACCGGTTGCTTGTGGAAGCAAGGGAATCTTGTAGTTCCCAAATACCAGGATTTGCGTCCGGAATATGTGGATGGTATCCCCTTGGTAAGAGAACGGGGTGCCGTCCCGGAATGCCCCACCTTCTAGATAGAAAACCCAGGTATCTTCCTCTCTAGTAGAATCTGCCACCGTGATGGTTATGGTGTCGATTTCGTCCCACTCGTACTCTCCTTCAATATCATAGTGGGAACCCCAAGAATGTCTTTCGTATGTCCACTCGTAATCCAGCCCCAAGGGGAAGTAAGTGGAATCAAGGCTCAATTCCAGCGGAGGCTTATCTATACTAAAGCTTCTGAACTCCCACCAGCCTACTCTGTCGGAGCCGATTAAAGGAGCCACAGACCAGATATAGTCTCCATTGAGTACCCATTCGAACACATTCTCCGGCATACTATAGGTTGTATCCTCAAGGGTATCCTCAAGTAGAAGCTCGCCCAGGATAAAATCATCCTTGGAGATATGGATCACATAACCCTCCGCAGAGGAGTAAGAGTGCCAGATGAAGAGAGGTGGTTCCAGCGCAAACACCGTTGAATCCTGAGGTTCAATCAGAAGTGGCTCCTCGGTTGGCTCCCCTGTATCCTCTTCGCAATAGGGAAGGATTGACATGATCAGGACAGCTATTATCAGATAAGCCCAGTTTCTCTTCATTAATACCTCCATATCGTATCCCCCTTTCTGAAATACAAAAGCCGATCCCTGTAGCTTTCTTCGTAGTGAACCTGTGTATACGGTGGTAGATATTGATCATACTCTTGGAAGATAACCCCCACACCCTTCAATCTTCTTGTGGAGTGGGAGTAATAATAAAAGCCATCGTCAGTTATGTATGTGAGGTTTAAAGTGTCACCAGTGTAGCCTACGGAGATTTCAGAAGGCTCGTTATCAGTAACTTGGGGTATAAGTGCGATGGTATCAAGTCCCTCAAAGATAATGACTTGATCGTTGTTAATCATCGCAGGGTTACCCACATCTTCAAATGAGCCACCTTCCAAGTGGAACCGGAGCCACCCATCGGACTGTTCTATAGCTGATCTGACCCTTATGCTGAAAGTGTCATATCTGCTCCCGCTCCAGGCTGGGCTCCGTCTCTCGTATACCCACTCATAGCCTTCAGCGATAGGAAAGTAGGTGGTGTCAAGATCTGTGGTGTCCCCGATGTCTTCGTTCTCTGTGCATCTGATCATGAGCAGGAATAACACCCCCACGACTGCGATAGTCTTCCATGTATATTTCATACACAACCTCCTAAAAGAGTGTAGGCTTTTTTGGAACCTTGTCAAGGGGTGGGTGTGTTGCGGTGTGTTACGGTGTTACGGGGGGCGGGAGTCCCGAGAAGGAGGAGCCTGGGAGACCCGGGACTTCCCGCCATCCGACCCCGTTTCACCTACCTTATAATCACCACTCGACCGCTCGCGGTATGTGCAGGCGTGACGAAGTAATAGAAGTATACACCGGCAGCCATCGCTGACGCGTCCCAGGTAAGCATGCGGGTATCATCGAGCCTGCCTTCAAAGACCGTCTCAACCAGTTTGCCGGCAACGTCGTAGATCTTGAGCGAAGCATGAGTGCCGGGTGCGCTTACCTTGAAGACCACGGAGCCCGAGATCGGGTGCTGGCCGAGCACCGCGATGAGTGGAGCTTCGACACGAGGGGCTTCCGCAACAGATGTTGGTTTTGGTTGTGAGTCCGGCGTGGGGCCGTCGCCTACATACACCTCGCTGCCCAGATACATCACCGGGTTTCTGGTTGAGATTCCACCGGTAGGAACCTGCTGAACGACAGAACCAGAGAAAAGGTCCTTGACATAGGTTATGTGAAGGATGCTATCTTCGCCAATCCATGGGTAGACGGAGTGGTACTCCTCGCTTTCACAATCGCCGATCCTGGCACCAGGTGTGTGTGTGTTTGTAAGGTTGGTGGCGTAGGCAACCAAGCCGAAACCATTTTCGTCGAACTCGCTCTCAGTCCAATCTGCGACTCCACCCCATGTTGCACCGCCGTTAGTGGAGATTGCGGCATAGATGTCGGCGTTGATGGCTCCGCCCGCGTTGACGTCAAGAGAATCCCACTGGCCTTGCCAGGTGAAAACCATGTCGTCGCCCGAGCCTATCGCGGCAAGCTGCGGATTCCAGCAGCCAAGACCCGGACTGTAATAGTTCTGTATCCTTTCACGGATTCCCCACAAGTAGAAGCCGTATATATCCCAGATGGTGTCACCTTCCTCGGTTAGAGGAACGAACTGGCTGTAGGGGCCGGAAGCAATGTTGCGCTTGTTGGTAACCTCACTCCAATGGACCATTCTAAGGAAATGTTTATGCATCGACCAGAAAAAGAGGCTATCATTGGGAGGCTCGCCGTGCACTTCGTAGGCCATCAACCCTTCTCCCCAACCGATGTGGAGATTGCCGGCTGCGTCGTAGGCACAATCAAGATCACGGTACCAGGCACCCCACCACATGCCTTCCTCACTGCTGTTGGGTACCGGCTCCTGAGTGTAGTAATCCGCCGTGACGTTCACAGGAGCGCTCCAGCTTGCACCGCTGTTCGTAGACTCCACGTATTTTATGTTACCGCTCATAGCCCTTCTCCAGTCTATACCTTCGATTGGGAAAGCGTCCATCCAGGCTATGGCAACCTTGCTGCCGTCCTTAGATACCGCGATGGCAGCGTCGCTGCCGGCGGTCTGGGTGATGACTTTCCACTCGGAGAAGGTTTGCCCTTCATCGGTGGAACGAGAGTAGTAGAGATAGTCAACGTTGTCAGGCGGGTTTGCCGGATCAGCCGGAGAGATGTGAGCGGTAACGTGGATCACATCGTCCGCTCCCACAACGATATGCGGCCAGATCGGCTGCTCAGGGACGGTGATGGGATCAACATCAACCGGTGAACTGAATGCACCAAACCGGGGGATAGCATCCACTACAACGGCTGAGACATTAGCAGTCGGAGTATGGTGGAACGCAACTACAGCCCGATCGTCAGAAAGCAAGCCCATCGTAGTGTAACCTGCACGGGGCTCACCCGATGCCTTCTGGCCGTCAGACCAGACGAAACCACCAGTCTCTCCCCACACGTTGTAGTAGATGTCACGATTCGGGAAGGAAGGAGGGAAGGATGAAGGCTCGTCTTCCGAGTGCATCCAGCAGAGCTGAATGTATCCACTATCATCCACCGCAATCCGGTTGCCCATCGCACCGTTCTGCTGATAATCGTAGGTGGTGACGCCGGCTTGTTCGCCTTCGGTCAAAAGCACGGCCGTGCCGGATGAGATAGATGAGACAGGGGTTATTGGATCGTCCCTCAGGGGCAGGACAGGGGCAACACCGACTTCCACCCCTTCCGGCACCTTAACAGGACCAACCACCGCAAAGGCGGCTATCGCAAACACCGCCGTCAGCAGGATGAGTTTTTTAAGCATTTATGTCCTCCTTTTTATTTTCCCCTGCAGAATGGCTTTTTCAGAAACCATCCTGCAGGGTTGGCTCTTGGTTTAAAGAGTAAGAGTTGGAGGTTTAGGTGGAACTCCTGCCCGATCCATACGTCCACACTATGCCCTTTTTTCTCCTGGGATTGAGCATATAGAAGTTCCATCCGACCCATAAAGACCTCTATAATTATCATAGGAAGATTTAGGGATATGTCAAGCTCCCCCCCGT
>JABUBL010000116.1_pt1 | contig 18522 bp, 16 predicted proteins | sample 7240371 | NCBI WGS metagenome assembly JABUBL01 (sample SAMN07256343, study PRJNA390944) | subsurface metagenome | isolation source: Methane hydrate marine sediment | place: Pacific Ocean: Eastern North Pacific, ODP site 1244 | collected 2002
AAGTCCGGAGCATACAGTTTAAAAGTGCTTTCAAGATTTCTTTTTGATACCCGGCTTATACTGAATTTCACCTCTGTTCCATTAATGTGCCGCTTCTCTTCCACGAAAACATCTTTCTTAATATTATCAAAGGTTAGGTTTATTTTATGAGATCTGAATGTGACTGTATCTCCAGACTTGGAAGAGAAGAACACTCCTTCACCTGAGTGTCTTTCTCTCATTGTCGTTGTTTTTCCCTTTATTAGTTCTCCAATAGCGGACGTTTCATCTGAAAGATCAAATTTTGTATATATAGAATAAAAAATTCCAATACCGTAATCTCGTATTGTAAAAACACAATTGTATTGGTCAAGAACGATTTCGATTCCGCAAATTTTTGACCTTGAGTGTTCAATGGCGTTGTTTAGAATTTCTGAGAACACATAATTGACTATATGGAAGACATTATCACTGAGATTTTTTCGAAAATTGTGATGTAGAGCTACTTCATTAAAAGCTTTATGTTCTTCTAAACCCTTTAAAACATATTTCTTTCTGAATCTCTTCGCTGGCTTAATCTTTCCTGCAAGAGAATATGCTGCACCCCGTGTTTTTCCATCTTTAACTACCAGTCCTTTCTGTATCAATACTTTAAGGTGTTTATTTAATGCCTGTCTTGAAATAGAGAGAAATTCGGAAAGTTCACGTCCAGAAACAGATTTTTTTCTTTTTAAGAGTTTCAATATTTTATCTTTCTGATTCATAAAATTAATATAACATATTGTCAACTAATTGTCAACCATTTTTAAATATTATTGTCAACTTTTTCAATAATACAAGTAAGAATAAATTTATGAGTAGAGCTCGCAGAGTGCACAGAGTTTTGACCATAGAGTATAGACAGCCAACTTTTATTGATTCACTTTTTGCTTGACTAAGTTGATTGCCCGTGGTAGTTTGAGATTGTGAGAAACATTTAATTAAAGGAGATATACCGTGGTGAAAAGGATTCTTTTTATTGAGTGGCTGATCACTATTATGTTAAAGAAGGATTACGTGTGATTTTTTATCGATTATTCTGCAGATTTGTCTTGACTTTTGAATAGCATTATAATACATTATTATGGAATCAAGATACTATTGATAAGTAGTATGAAATTTTTATTCCTACAAATAACCTTTTAACCAAAAAGAAAGGAGGGAGTTAGAAATGAGAACTCAAAAGAGGAGTATAAAATTTCTTCTTGTTGTAGGATTATTGGTGGTGATTGTTGGGACAGTTTTGGCGCAGTTTCCCAAGCTCCCTAAGGTTCCAGACTTTATTCGTGATAAAATTCCTGGTTTGGATAAGATTCTCAAGAGTGAACCTCCGATTACTACCAGTATCAATGATGCGGTCACCGAGGTTCCGTTCCTCGATGATTTCGACCCCCAATTCCTATTGCCGATGGCTCTGCTACCCCGAACCACGAACGGGGGTTTTGTCTTGGAGTATCCTGGTTTGTATGAATTTCACGCGCAGAGCTACTGCATGAAAGCGGGAACCTACGTTCCAGACGAGGGACGTGGAGGAGATGGTTACCTCTTTGCACCGCAGAAAGGACCAAAAGCAGCGATTGTTCGCAAGATCCTTCAAAGTACATATAACCATCCGGAGATACCGCAAAAGGATATTCAGGTTCTTTTGTGGGCAATCATCGCGCGCACGAAGATTAGCGATATGTCACGTGAGATGCAGCTGACAGCTGCCAAACTTCTCACGCCAAAGGAGATCTTCGAGCTTAACGGTGGGGCACTGGCGCTGATTCCCGAAGATATGATGGATAAAGCCTTTGAGGCTGTCCCTTCTCCCGTTCGTCGTGTATTGAAGGCAGAAGCACGATTACGGCAGAAGCTAACAGAGGGCACCGCAACATACGAGGAACTGGAGCGCATAGCGGTATTGCACGGTGTTCCTCCGCCTGAAAAGGGAGACCGTAAGGTTCCCCGTGGGCGGTGGTCCTATCACCCGGATGGATATTTCATACGTTACTTTCCCAATGGCTATCAAGAGATACGGATTGAGCTCAGTGTTCCCGAACCACTGGAGATTGAGCGGGACCAAAAGGGACGAATCACTTCGATATGCGATCGTTTTGGTAATCGCATAGAAACGGAATATGATGACAGTGTCGAGCCGTTGACCATTTCAGGCGAACCGTCTCTAAGAGGTTATGCGTTCCGTTTGATACGTTTTGAGCGGATAGATCTTGAGAATCCGAGGAAGAGGCTGCAAATCCAGTGGATGAATACGGGATGGACATTCTTGGGTGTTCCCAAAGGAAAGGGAAAGGTTGGTGCAACTCCAGGCAGGTTTCCGGGATTAAAGGAGCGGTATAAAGGGGCAGCAAAACATGCGAAGGAGCTCATCAATCTGGATAAGCAGTTTACCCCTGCAGGGAGCGCTGACGACGTGGTGAATCTGGGTAATTATGAGATGGCACTTAAGGATGCAACCGATGGTTATCTTTTCAAGCAGGAGAAATGGAAGGACTATAATCCCATTGATTTGGTCAAAGAGGCTTGGCAATATGAAGTTTCAAAGCGAGAGGGGGGGTACCTGTGGGGATGTGCGCGCTCGTCAAGCCCATTGGATGGTGAATTTGCCTTTCTTGGTCCGCTTCTGCAGTTATTCACCGTCGGGAATCCTGGAGGTAAACCGACGTATAATCCTGCCGGTGGTATGGCTCAGCCGGGCAGAAACGGGAACCAACGGCTCAATGGATCTCCGCGAGGGAAGGATGGTGAACCAGATTGTCCAGGTCATGTGGATTTTGCCAAGGGAGATGTGAAGATAAACGGGAAGGGTGCCGGAGCGGGAGATGTGGTAGATATGAAAGGTGCTGTCATTAAAACAGGACCAAAGAGTCGTGTACAAATACGTCTCTCTGGCGACGTCACGATACGTATTGGCTCAAATTCCAGTGTTCAGCTCGAAGACCCATGCAAAAAGGGAGAATCATCGATTATTAATCATATCTATGGAGCATTATCTCTTTTGTTGGGTGGACCAGAAACGACATGGGATATTAAATGCGGTGTAGCTTCTGGTGTTCGCGGGGAGAATCGTCCCTTTTCGGACGATGATTGGCGCAAAATCTTATTGGCTTCATTAACGGATTTTCTATTACCCATTTCCGTGGTCATGGCTGAAGAGAATGACTATATGGATCTGATGCCGAGTAAGGAGGAAATTGAGAAAGCCAAAGTCGTATTAATAGTAGATCATGATCCTGATCAGTTTCTATTTGTTCAAGTGATTAAGGGAACAGTGAAACTACAAGACTCTGCCGGGTACGAAAAGGTTCTGGAGGCAGGTCAGACGTTTATGAAAAAGTGGGAAATTCAGTATGACCCATCTGATATGAAAGATGTTATTATTAAGGTAAATCAATAACTCCATTCAGATATTGAAGAACCTCGTGTGTTCCTTGCCCAAGAGACACATTAGATAAATACTTGAAAAATACTGCGAATGGTAGGCAAAGACGCAGCTAGTGCATTCTTGGATGATTCCATATCTAATCGGGCAGGTGTGGATACATTACATTGATTGCTGCCGAACATGGTAGTCTGGCGGCAGGATTCAAGTGGTTTTTCATTTTGCTTGACATTGGTGATTTATTGTGTGAAAATTGAATGTAGAAATTAAGGTTACTGAGAGAGAAGGGAAAATGAGAAAAAGCGTTGCAGGAGAACGGTTAGTGAAGGCGTCAACAGGTTTAAAGCTTAATTGCAAGTCTTGGGAGACTGAGGCGCCTTTGAGGATGCTTATGAACAACCTTGACCCAGAGGTCGCAAAGGACCCCGATAATCTTATTGTTTATGGCGGGACAGGAAGGGCAGCCAGAAACTGGGAATGTTATGATAAGATTGTCGAGACATTGAAAGAGATGGAGAACGATGAGACTTTACTCATGCAATCGGGTAAGCCCGTTGCTGTCTTCAAAACACATCCCTGGGCACCAAGGGTGTTAATTACAAATTCCCTTCTCGTTCCAAAGTGGGCAACCTTTGAGGAGTTTACAAGGCTTGAATCAATGGGTTTAACCGTTTATGGGCAAATGACCGCAGGAAGCTGGATATATATCGGTACACAGGGAATATTACAGGGTACCTATGAAACTGTCTCCTCCCTTGCAGAACAGGAGTATGGCGGAACGCTCAAAGGAAAATGGGTACTATCAAGTGGGCTTGGTGAAATGGGTGGAGCGCAACCACTCGCTTTCACTATGAACGATGGTGTTACAATAATTGTTGAGGTTGATAAGAAGGCTATAGATAGAAGGATTAAGACAAGATACCTTGATATGTGGGTGAGTAACCTCGATGAAGCCCTTCGTTTAAAGGATGAATTCATTCAGAAGGGAGAGAGTAAATCAATAGGTTTATGGGCAAATGCAGCTGATGTGCTCCCTGAACTTGTAAAAAGAGATATTATTCCAGACGTGGTAACTGACCAGACCTCTGCTCACGACCCACTAAATGGATATATCCCAAGGGGTTACTCTGTTGAAGAGGCTGCTGTTTTAAGAAAGGAGAACCCGAAGGAATATATGAAAAATGTCTATGGTTCAATTGCAGTTCATGTACAGGCAATTCTTGATATGAAAAAAAAGGGAGCGCGGGCTTTTGAGTATGGAAATAACTTGAGAGAAAGGGCAAAAGAGGGGGGTGTTGAGAATGCATTTGATATTATGGGTTATGTCCCAAAATATATAAGACCGCTCTTCTGCAAAGGGAGTGGACCCTTCAGATGGGCGGCACTTTCAGGTGAGCCTGAGGATATTTTCAAAACAGACAAAAAACTCCTTGAAACCTTTCCTGATGATGAACATCTGCAGAAATGGATAAAACTTGCTCAGGAAAGGGTAGCTTTCCAAGGTCTTCCGGCACGGATATGCTGGCTCGCTTATGGAGACAGGGCAAAAATGGGAGAAATAATAAATACGATGGTGAAAAAGGGAGAACTATCTGCACCAATTGTTATTGGGCGTGACCATCATGATACTGGCGCAGTTGCATCGCCAAACAGGGAGACCGAGGCGATGAAGGATGGTTCTGATGCCATTGCGGACTGGCCTATACTTAATGCCCTTCTAAACACGGCTTCAGGAGCAACTTGGGTATCTGTTCACCATGGTGGCGGAGTCGGTATTGGTTACTCCATTCATGCAGGCATGGTAGTCGTTGCAGATGGAACGGATGAACAGGGAAAAAAATTGGAAAGGGTGTTAACAAATGACCCTGCTTCTGGTGTTATACGGCATGCAGATGCGGGTTACGAAATTGCCATAGAGACAGCGAAGAAGAAAAAGATATGGGCTCCTATGATTCAGTAACCCATCCTCTACCACTAAATGCAAAATAAAAGCGTTACTCCTTTTTATGGTTATTTTCAACTGGTTCTTCATGCACATCTTCCCTATGTAATTAATCATGGAAGATGGCCGCATGGACTTGATTGGTTGAATGAAGCAACAGCCGAGGTATATCTTCCATTCATTGAGGTCTTTAATAGACTCGCAAAAGAAGGGATAGATGGACATATAACCATAGATATTACTCCTGTGCTTGCAGAACAACTAGGGAGTGATTTTTTCAAGGATGATTTTGTAAAGTATCTGAAAGAACGTATTGAGTCGGCGGAATTAGAGAAAGTCCAATTTCTCAGGGAAGGATTTAAAAGAAAGGAAACAATTGCCTCACTCTGGATTGATTTTTATAAAAAGAGGCTACAACAGTTTCTCGAACTGAAGAAAGACATAATCGGAGCATTCAGAGAATTACAGGATAAAGGAGTTATTGAGATAATAACTGCTGCTGCAACACATGGTTATCTTCCTCTGCTCGGTAGCGATAGAAATGTGCAGGCACAGATAAGAGCAGCCGTCAAAAATTACGAAAAGCATTTCGGAAAGAGACCGGATGGTATATGGTTACCGGAATGTGCATACAGACCTGCATATAAATGGAAACCACCTGTTGGAAAATCGAGGGCAATAAAAAGAAAGGGAGTAGAAGAGATTCTTGAAGAAGAGGGCATTACATATACATTTATTGATTCACCGCTCTTAAGAGGTGGTGAGTCCATTGGTGCATATATTGGAAGATTTAAATCCCTAAAATTGCTCTGGGAAAGGTTTAAAAAGGATTATAAACCTCAACCTGTTAAAAAAGAATTGACACCCTACTTACCTTATTTCCTTGTATCGAAGGGGAAAGAAAAGGGTGTTACCTTTTTCGTAAGGGATCCAGAAACAGGATCGGTTGTATGGAGCAGGGATCTTGGCTATCCTGGTGATGGTAGCTATCTGGAGTTCCATAAGAAATCTTTCCCGGGCGGTCACAGATACTGGCGGGTTTCAGACGCAAAATCGGATCTTGCACGTAAAGAAGAATACTCCTTTGATAATGCCCAGAGTAGACTGAAAGAACATGCAGCACACTTTGTTGATCTTATAGAGAACATCCTTGGCACATTTTACAGAGAGAAGCGAAGACCGGGTATCATAACTGCACCCTTTGATGCAGAACTCTTTGGACACTGGTGGTTTGAAGGGCCTCAATGGATATACAACATAATGAAAGGGATTCACACAAAGAAGACAATATGTACTATATCTGCTTCAGAGTATCTTAAAAAGAATCACCCGGAAACTGTTGTTCATCTTCCTGAAGGTTCCTGGGGAAAGGGGAATTTCCATTACATCTGGTTAAATAAAGAGACCGAATGGACATGGAAGAAGATATACGAATGTGAAACGAAATTTAATAAAATAATTGATAGAAAGCGAATAAAAAAAAGAGCAATACCCTTCCTGATTCAGGCTGGACGAGAACTGCTCTTGCTTGAATCGTCTGACTGGCAGTTTCTTATCAGTACCTGGCAGGCTCGTGATTATGCAGAGAACAGATTCTCTGAGCATTACGAAAACTTTCATATTCTGTTGAAAATTGTTGAGAGGATTCAGAGCGGTAAAAAAATAACAAAGGAAAGAGAGAAGTACCTGATTGACCTCGAGAAAAGAAACGGTATCTTTGAGGAACTAACCCTTGATATCTTCAATAAGAGATAATATGATAGAACTACAGAATGTCAGCTTTCGTTACGAAGAGAAACCTCTCTTGAGAGATCTGTCAATAAGAATAAATGATGGTGAACTTGTAACCCTCACAGGTCCAAACGGTTCAGGTAAGACTACATTGGCTCTGCTCCTTGCTGGTATCTTACAACCACAAGAGGGTGAAGCCATGATAGACGGGATAAAGAGCAGTAAGCCTAAAGAGTTTGAGGCGAAGAGGAGAGATGTCGGCATCGTCTTTGAAAACCCTGATAATCAATTTATAACGACCTCTGTAGAGAGAGAACTTGCTTTTGGTCTTGAAAATGTTGGCATACAAAGGGAGGAAATTAGAAAGAGGGTTGAGGAAAGTCTTAAGAGATTTTCTCTTGAAGATCTCAGATTCCGTTCACCACACACCCTCTCTGGAGGTGAAAAACAGAAGGTTGCTATTGCATCCATCCTCATACTTGCTCCCAGATATCTTATATTTGACGAACCAACAATCTATCTTGATCCTCCCTCAAGGAGAACGGTTCTTGAGATTGTTCAAAGTTTAAAGGGAACCATCTCCATAATTTTTATTTCACAGTTTCCTTCTGAGATTATAGTGGGTGACAAAATATATTTTTTAACGGAAGGAATCCTTGAGGGACCAATCAGAAAGGAAGAAATTCTTAGGAAAAACCTTTTTAAAATTCCATCTCTGAGTTTCTTACATGTTCTACATGAAGAAGGTATATACGAAGAGACCGATATTCCTGAGCCTGATGCTCTCTGTGATGTCATTGAAACACATAAGAAAAAGATTAGCTACAGAAAAACACAGAAAAATAATGTATAATAGATAGAAGAGGATGTCATTATAATAGTATTTGTAATTAAAAAACCGTAATGGAAATTGCTTTTAATGATGTTTCATTTCATTATAAAAAAGGGAATGTTAGAGGAGAGAAAGTTCTAAAGGGACTTAATCTTGAGTTTAAGGAAAGAAGGTGTTATCTTCTAACAGGTCCCTGCGGCTCAGGAAAGACTACACTTGCACTGCTATTAAAAGGACTTCTGCTTCCTGCTTCAGGTAAGATATTATTGAAGAATGATAGTATATCCCTTTCTTCTTTCCAAAGATCGATAGGTCTTGCATTTCAGTCTCCAGAAGAACAGTTTTTTAAGGAAACCGTTGAAGAGGAGGTTGCATTCGGTCCAACCATGCTCAAGTTAAACAGGATAGAAGAGAGAGTAAAAGGTGGGCTTAACACTACCGGATTACTATATGAAAAATTCAGCAGATCCTCTCCCTTCGCCCTCTCATCCGGAGAACAGAGAAGGCTTGCAATTGCTTCTATTATTGCCTGTGAACCGTCCTGGTATATATTTGATGAACCCACAGCAGGACTCGATTTGGAGGGAAGGAGTAAGATAATTGAGTTAATAAAAAATCTTATGAAAGAGAAGAAGACAGTTATTATAATTTCACAGGAATTGGAACGTTTCATTGATTTATGTGATGAGATAATTGTACTTGAAAAAGGTAGGTTGAAACTGAAGACTGATACAAGAACATTCCTTGAAGAAGAGAAGTTGGACGAGATAGAACATTCTCTGCCCTATCATATCAAGGTGCTCAGGATATTAAGAAAAAGAGGATGGGACATCCCTGTCTCCATTACCGACCCACAGGAAGCAGCGGATATAATAGCTGATTACGAGTTATAATTATTGATTTATTGTGTCTTAACACACATTATACAAATTGTCTTGGCTTTTAGTTAGCAGTGCAATATAATGTTTTATATTTAAGGATGCATTTTTAACTTAAAAGAAGAAAACATAAACTTGTATACGATATTAGGTCAACGCAGTAACAGTGAATGAAAACCGGAACCAACTCTATACCCCCCTTTGAAAAAGGGGACTTGAAAGGAGGTTTAGATGTCAAAATATTTACTGATAGTGCTTTTAGTTCTTTGTTTATTATCAACAAACGTATACGCTCAAACATCGGAAGTTAAAAAAACAAAGGAAAAAAGCGCAATTGCTGGTACTGTTCTGGGTGCGGCAGGTTTTTTAGGTATTTTTGTCCCTGGTACATATGGATGGGGCAATTTTTATGCCGGGGATTATACAGGATGGCTTATATTAGAAATTGGAGGCTCTGCATGTACAATATGTACATGGGCTGAAGCAATCAGGCTTGGTAATACTAAAGATCCAGGAGAGGAAATAGTAGCTGAGGATTTGTCCGCTTTAGCATATATAGGAGTTCTGGGATCTTTTGGATTTGCAGTAGCAAGCACTGTCTGGGGAGGACTTTCCGTAGCTAATTATAATCAAAGGCTTCAATCAAAAAAGAGCAGTGTTGGATTCTATATTGCCCCCCAAAAAGACGGCGTGAAGTTCCAGTTTTGCAAGCGATTTTAGGATGTTATGGATGTGTTTGAATGGATTGAGAAAGAATTAAAACCGAAGGCGTGTAACTCGGAAGAATTTATGTATGACGAGATGGATTCGCAGTCGGGCTGCTGCTTGCCTATTATATATCAACCATTTGATACGAGCAAAAAATCACATTGGCGTGATCGTGGGTCACTTTTCGATTTTCTTTTTTCCACGGATGGTACGGGTAAACGGTTACTTGATTTTGGCCCTGGTGATGGTTGGCCTTCTTTGATTGTCGCACCTTTTGTTGACGAAGTTGTTGGAGTTGACGGCTCACAACATCGTGTTGACGTATGTGCCGAGAATGCTAATAGACTTGGCATTTCAAATGCAAGATTTTTGTGTGTTGAACCTGGAAACCCTTTGCCGTTCGAAGAGAATTCTTTTGATGGGATTATGGCAGCATCATCTGTTGAGCAAACTCCCGACCCGAAGGAGGCATTAAAAGAATTATATCGTGTTCTAAAACCTGGGGGGCGAATACGAATGAATTATGAGGCACTTTCTATGTACAAAGGTGGAAAAGAAAGAGAGTGTTATTTTGACAAAATATATGAAGGGACGTGTTCTCTAACGATTTATGATCGACATATTGATGAAGAGTATGCAGTAATGTATAAAGTAATTTTTTCAGAATCATGTAAGGAAATATTCCCGGAATTTATAATAAGTTCAGGAAATTTAAAGGACATTACGTTTAATACAATAACCATTCCGATTTTAGAGAAACTTAAACCAGTTATATCAGCTGCACGCATTTGTACATTGACTCACCCCTCTGGCAAAACACTGTTTAAGTGGTTGAAAGATATTGGTTTCTCTGAGATTCATCCTACCCATAGTGGTTCCTGGTTTGCAGGACGTCTTTTCGAGAATGTATCAAAAGAAACGAGACCTAAGAAACTAAAAGAATTGGATGAATTACTCCAGCCAGTCGTGAAAATTGTTGTTCAAATGCCAGCACCGATAGAATCAAATCCAATGATGACGGCAATAAGGTAATTCCATGACTGCTGATAAAAGAAAAAATACGAGTGTTTTGAATAAGGCGTTGAGTATCTTCTTTAAGGATGCTCTTCGCGTTGCCATAGCAAGTCCATTACAGGCATACTTTTTCTATAAAACAATACGCTGGCAGCGAAAGGCATCAAGGATTCGCTCAAACTGGGAGCAGCAGGATGTCCACATACCACCCATTATAATATTCAGCATTACCTATAGATGCAATCTCCAATGCGATAATTGTTATGCTCAGGAACTTCATCCATCATCCGATAACGAGTTGAGTGAGGATGAGATTCGAAATATTTTCCGGGAGGCGAGAGAACTCGGAGTTTCATTTTTTGTTATAGCCGGTGGGGAACCGTTTATTCGACCAGAACTGCTCAGGATAACAAGTGATTTTCCTGAAATCTTATTTCTTGTATTTACCAATGGTTTATTAATTGATGATGAAGTAATAAGAAGAATGAAAAGACAAAAAAATATTATTCCGCTAATTAGCCTTGAGGGACAGAAAGATGATACAAATAAGAGAAGAGGTAAAGGGGTACATGAGAGGTTGCAGAAAATCATAAAGGAATTAAGAAGAAACAGCATGTTTTTTGGGATTTCATTAACGATAACAAGACAGGCATTTGATACCTTAACCAACCAACAATTTATTCAGAATTTAATTGCCATTGGATGTAAGTTCTTTCTTTTCCTTGAGTATACTCCGATATCAGAGGGCACTGAAGATTTTGTTCTCACAGATGAGCAAAGGAAAGATCTAATGCATTTGATGGATTCATTTCATGCAAAACGCAAAGCCCTTTTTATTACCGTTCCGGGGGCTGAAGAAGAGGTTGGTGGATGTCTATCCGCAGGTCGAGGTTTTGTGCATATTACCGCAGGAGGTGACGTTGAGCCTTGCCCGTTCGCACCCTTTTCCGATACAAACGTGAGAGATTCATCACTAAAGGAAGCCCTGCAATCAAATTTCCTAAAAAAAATTCGCCAGCACCCTGAAGAACTGAGCGTTACAGAAGGTGGTTGTATTCTCTGGAAAAAACGCGAGTGGGTTAAATCATTACTCAAAAAGTAAAGGAAACCAATTTTTCAGAGTTCTCCCATATAAATATTTGATAAAAATATTTTAAAAAAAATACTTGACAAAATTGATCTGTTGCTATATAAAAGACTGACTGGTCGGTTTATTATTATCTAAAGAATAGACCAGTTGTGAAAAAAGAGAGCCACTTTCTTAGGAGAGGAAGAGTAAGGACAAACTGAGTTATTAAGATAGGCATATAAATTTATTTATGTCTTTTTAACACGAAGAAAAAAACTCTTGATTTAACACATAAGAGAGTGTAAGATACAACACAAACTCTATCCCCCCTTTGGAAAAGGGGGACATGAAAAAGAAGGAAAGTCCGAAATTAAGAAAATAGAAATTGGAAATTAAAACACTAAAAGCAAAAGGGCTTAACTGAATTTTAGATAAAGGAGGGATGTATGGGTATTCAAAGGAGAAAACATAATCGTAAAACTGACAGAATGTCTGATGTAGGTTTCAGATTAATGACGCTGATGTATAAATTTGTAGATTTTTTTTACCCTTTTGATAAGCGTGTCAAGATGTTAAATATAAAGGAAGGATTTACTGTTATTGACTATGGTTGTGGTCCGGGAAGATATGTTGGTAGTGTATCACAGCTTGTTGGAGAGAATGGAAAAGTATACGCAGTTGACATCCATAGACTTGCAATTGAGGAGGTAAAAAATAAAATTACAAAGTACAACCTTAAAAATGTTGAACCGATATTAGTAAAAGGTTATAATTGTGAAATTAGAGATAATACTGCAGACCTTATTTATGCACTGGATATGTTTCATATGATAAATGAACCATCGGAATTACTGAACGAATTCCATAGGATTTTGAAACCGAATGGTACCTTAATTATTGAAGACGGGCACCAGCCGCGTACGGAAACAAAGCGGGAAATTAATGAATCTAAAATGTGGCATATTGATAAAGAGAGCAAAGATCATTTAAAATGCTCCCCGATTGCCACCATTTGTTGACTTAACGCCCCCTCTTTTACCTGTTAGAAAATTTTTCTAATGGGGTTTGTTCTCTACCATCAAGGGGGAGATGATTGAAAAGGACGTGAGAGGATTAAGGGAGGATGTAGGGGACAGGAGTAAACTTTTAAGGTTTTACACAACGAAGTAATTTATGATATGCATACTTTATCGTGGGACGAAAAATATCCTGAGAGGAAAGTTCTAAGAAAAGAAATTACGTGTATGCTTGAGGCTTTCGTGGACGTTTTACTCGAGGAAATACCAGAATCCGAGATAGAAGGAATCTATTTTAAGGGTTCAGGACAGAAAGAATGGGATTCCCCTCTCGATTATGTCCCCGAAATAAGCGATATTGATATTCACCTCCTTTTCTCTGATGATTCTGTGATAGAAAAATACTTTAAAACAACAGAACAAGCAATTGCTATTCAATCAAAGGTTGAAAAAAAATATTTTTCAAAAACTGTGAAGCCAGTCCATATTCCACGCCCACAATTAGTAATGCTTAATCCAGTGTTAAAAGAAGAAGATTTTGTTCCTTCACCAAGGAGCACAATTTCTGTCCTCTATGGAAAGGATTACCCTGAACCTGATGGTAATGTTTTAAAAAGACTAAGCCGTATTGATTGTCAACATTTGATGGATGAAGAAGAGTTTCTTACAAAATTCCCCCTGCATGTTGTTGATAGATCGTCAAAATACCTGTGGCAGGCTTTAAGAAATCTCGTCTGGCACATATCACCGATTGGCTCACGAGTTCTCAGTATCAAGGGTGTTGAATATGAAAAAGCCTGGGGAATAAACCGTACAAAAATTGTTACTCTCCTTGAAGAATTGGGAGAGCATCAGCTTGTTCAACAATATACTCAATTTTATCTTATTTCGTGGGATTATTTTCTATCGCAATATAAAGACACTGATGCCGGACGGAATGCAGTAGTTGCCGGGATAAATGCACTCAGTAGAGCAATTGACATTGCTAAATCATTGCTATCTTCTACTTAATTCTTAATTTATCTTTACTGGACTTTTATGTAGTTCTTCATATTATTAAATTTCTTTTTGCCTATACCTTTAATCCTCTTTATCGCATCAATTGTTTTAAAACCATTATATTTTTTTCTATATTCAATAATCTTTTTTGCATATGCAGGACCTATCCCAGGTATCTTTATCAGTTCATTAAAACCAGCAGTATTTATATTTATCTTTCCTCTTGGTAGATTTTTCTTCTTCGTCCAAGTTTGGGCTTTCTTTTGCTCGGGAAGTGGAAGGTTATACTCAATAACCTCCCCTCTAATTTTTTCTTCTTCTAGTTTCTTTTCAAAATCCTTGATAATATATGCAGGTGCGAAGGATGGGTGATTGAGTTTATAGAGGTAGATTGAAGTCCCCAGGACGAGTAAAAAGATTAGGAAAAGGATTGCAAACCGTTCTTGCGGTGTAAAAATTCCCATAATAGTTAAAAGAAGATTTTAATTCCTGTTTTTAAAATCCTTCCAGGAAAATGAACATCGGCTATAAATCTTTCTCTATTATCGTTGATATTAAGAGCACCAACATTCAAGGAAGCGTTTTTCATTATCCTAAGCGCAAAGGAGGAAGATACAATATAGTATGGCTCTATCTCTTTTCCTTCACTATCATAAGTCCGTCCAATATATTGAATATTATTTACAAAAGAGATTGGCTTAAATGGATGCAGAACAATATCCATAGATAACTTATAACGGGGAAAGTAAGGAACCCTTTCTTTATAAAATGGAGTATAGCCAAAAGAGAAATTTGAGTTTATGGTTATTATCCCTTTTGAAACCTTAATATCAGCGAGAAGAGAGGTAAACGTAATAGAAGTATCCATATTTACATAGGATAAAGTGTGGTTCTCTTTTTCAATGGCAACGATAGGATATTTTGTCTTCCGTGCACACATATTTATCTTCATAAGAAAAGAGTTATTTACCATAACATCCATCTTGATAGAACCCTTAATAATATTAAGAGGTGTTTCAAGTGATTCGGGAAAAGCGATGTAAGGGAGATTGTACGGGCTCTTTACATTGGTTTCATACGATTTTCCATCAATGTTCGCCTCAAGTGAAATATTCTTGTTTATGAGATATATAGTTTGGATAACTGGTGTAAAAAGGATCTGGGAGATAAATTCGGCTTTTATACCGGGGATAATAAAAAGATAATCTTCATAAGCAAATCTATCCTTTATGTTTACCTGCAGTATTTTCTCCCTATCGACTAAGTATGAAGAATGGGAGTAGGTCAGACCTATTGAAAGCATATTCTCATAGCCGTATAATCTATGGAATCTTGACGAAATAGTGTAATCATTTCTTTTATCAAAATGATTAAAGCTTGTGGATATTTCTCCAATGTAATCTTTCCCCTCTGTTGTAAGATATGAGGCAAAGGAGAATATTTCCTTTCTTACATCGAACCATGATGATTTTTTATATCTTAGAAAAAGAGAATCATCCTTATAGTGAAATGATGATTTTAAGTAGTCTGTTTTTATGCTATCGTAGATTGAAAGCTGTCTTCTCCCTGCTTCGATCGTTTGTCTTATGTTATGATAGGAAAAACCACTATTTAGTTCTAAATTGGTGTTTAATTCCCTGTTAGTCTCTCCTGTAAACTCGAATGTGGGGGAGAAGATATGGGGACCACTCCTTACATATTTCCAATTTTCTATTTCACTGAATAACTCCCTCGGGGATGTGAGAGGATATGTTATATTGACATCCACACCCTCAACAGCAAAGATCTCAATAGGAAGAAAGATAAGTATAAATGGGAATAAAATAAAGAATGATAACCTTAAGGAAGAAATTGAAATTATGAATTTAAATCTCTTGTTTTTAATTTCTGTTTTCCTAATTTCCATTTTCGAACTTTCGTTATTTTTTTCTTACGCGTATGTATTTTGCTATGCTTTCTTTGTATGGTTTTGTGATTATTCCTTTTTCTGTTATAATTCCGTTTATAAGTTCATGTGGGGTTACATCAAATGCAGGATTGAAGACGCATACAGAAGCAGGAGCCGTTTTAATTCTTGAGAAGGCTCTTACCTCCTCTGGACCCCTTTCTTCTATGGGTATCTCAGTGCCTGTTTTTATGGAAAGGTCAAATGTCGTTGTTGGTGCAGCAACATAGAAGTCAACCTTGTGTTTTCTTGCAAGGAGGGCAAGTGGGTAGGTGCCAATCTTGTTTGCAACATCACCATTTGAAGCTATTCTGTCAGCACCAACCACAATGAAATCAATTCGTCCTTTTTTGAGGAGGGTTGCCCTTGCACTATCGACAACAAGTGTTACTGGAATACCGTTCTTCTGAAGTTCCCACGTCGTTAATCGTGCTCCCTGAAGAAGGGGTCTTGTCTCTCCAGCATAGACATGTACTTTTTTCCCCATTTTTTTTGCAGCATAAATTACACCGAGTGCTGTTCCCCATCCACCCGTTGCAAGTGCACCTGCGTTACAGTGTGTCATTATAGTGGCGTTTTTGGGAACAAGATATGCACCATTCTCTCCTATTTTCCTGCAGAGTTCTATGTCCTCATTATGAACTTTTTTTGCCTCCTTAAGAAGAATGGAATAGAACTTTTTTGCATCATTCTCTTTGTGAGCTTCAACAATTCCTTTCATTCTATCAAGTGCCCAGAAAAGGTTAACTGCTGTTGGTCGTGTTTTTCTTAACATTTCAATATCCTTCATTATTCTAATCTTCGCTTTTTTTATCTCAAGATTCCTAGAAATGAAAGAGGACAAAGCAACACCGTAGGCGGCTGCAACACCGATTGCAGGTGCACCTCTAATTGATAGTTTTTTAATGCAATCCGCAAGTCTCTTAACCGATTTAATTTCGATATATATCTCCTTTCGAGGGAGTTTTGTCTGGTCAAGAATTCTGATAGAATTATTTTCCCATTCAATTGTCTTAAATCTCAAATTATTCTCCGATTATTTGAATAATAACTCTTCTTTTTCTTGGTCTTGCATCAAAATCGAGAAGCACAATCTGTTGCCAGGTACCGAGTGCTAACCTTCCGTTCTCAAAGGGGACAGTTAAAGAAGGTCCGTAAAGAGCTGCTCTCATATGCGAGAAACCATTGCCGTCGTGCCAGGTCTCATTATGATGATAATATGCGTCCTGAGGAAGTATTTTGTTAACAAATTCAGGTATGTCCTTTTTTAGTCCGGGTTCATACTCAACGGTTGTAACCGCACCGGTTGAACCAGGAATGAAAACCGTGGCAATTCCATTTGCGACTTTGCATCTATCTATAAGTTCTTCAATATCATTTGTTATATCTATTACATCGGAGAATCCTTTTGTTTCTTTTTCAATCCTTTCAGTCTTTATTGTCATCTCTCCTCCCTCTTATGAAAACATTGCCACGGATTATCACGGATAAAATCATAATTTCAATTACAGAACAAAGGCATGCTTGAATAATCTTTGCAGTTAATTCTTTATTCATTAATTTGTTATCCGTGTCTTTGCTCTGATTTGGTTAACTAATCCCGCTCGCTCTAGCATTTTTATAACTGTCTTTTCAGGGAAACCTACAACATTTGAATAATCACCTTTTATCTCTTCAATAAGATGCTTACCGTCGGACTGGATAGCATAAGCCCCAGCTTTGTCAAAGGATTCACCCTTCGCGACATATTTCTTTATAAAATTCAAGTTATGTTTGATAAATTTAACTTTTGTTTTGGAGATTCCGTTATCTTCATAACCCTTTTTCTTGTTAATAAGTGTTACACCTGTTATAACAGTATGCCAACTACCATTGAGTTTCCAAAGGATTGTCACTGCATCCTTATCATCCTTTGGTTTTCCGATGATTTCGCTGTTAAGAACGACAATTGTATCCATACCAAGAACAAAGTCATCGGGGAACTCCTTAGAGGTAATTTCTGCCTTTCTTCTGGAAAGGTAGAGTGCTGAATCTTCAGGAATCATTTCAAGATTTTCAATTTCCTTACGTTCATCTATATTGTTTGATACAGAAAGAAAAGGTATATTTAATTTTTTTAATGCATTTTTCCTTCTCGGTGAGGCGGATGCAAGTATCAGTCTTTTCATAAAATAATAATACAAAAAATTTGGGTAAAGTCAAGGGAAAAACAGACTACAAAGGATACTATTCAGGAAAAAAGAAAAGTAAAAGACTTAATAAATTGTTTAAAGATTTATTTGGTTTGTTGGTTAGAAACTATCATCAATTTGTCATGCGTTTGAGCTTGAAAGGGAAGTGGGGATTTAAGGGAGTCATGCAAGAAAAAGTTTTGTAACAACTGAAATGTTGAATAATTTCAGATAGCGTTCAAGTATAGCATATGTTTACAAAGATGCAACTGTTCCAGGTTGTCTGGAACAGTTGCATACGATGATGAAGGTGCAATGCATGCAGATAGATGGAATGGATTCCGCTGTTTAGAATGACAAATATAAACCTGGAACCGGGTGAGTCTGACTCTTGCTTCGTTAATCGGTGATACGAACGATGGCGTTCTCTTTAAGACGAATCGAAGTTGTGGAGTATTGACCAAGGAGGGTAAACTTCCAGTTTGGAACAGAGATTGCCTATAGAATCAAGAATAGTAAGATAATAGAGATGTATAAAAAAACCAACATATACTGTGACAATACCCCTTTTCTGGGAATCATGTGACGCAATCTGTAATATGAACCACAGGAAATTATGGGGAATTCCCAACTGCGGAAGGGGTGAACCAGGACAGACTATGCATGTTGGACATATTACATCACCAGCACGGCTCAGGAATGTAAGGGTTAGACTAACCTACTTTAACTATATTAGTTGCCTTTGGTCCCTTATCTCCTTCAACGATATCGAACTCTACTTCATCACCTTCTGCTAAGGTCTTAAAACCTTCTCCAG
>JABUBL010000117.1_pt1 | contig 18513 bp, 18 predicted proteins | sample 7240371 | NCBI WGS metagenome assembly JABUBL01 (sample SAMN07256343, study PRJNA390944) | subsurface metagenome | isolation source: Methane hydrate marine sediment | place: Pacific Ocean: Eastern North Pacific, ODP site 1244 | collected 2002
CGGAGGATGGAAGTTTTGACGGACTACATAAGAACACCAGACGAGGATAACCCAAAAGGTTACTATGAGTTTGAAAGGGTAAAGAAGATTGAGCGTGACCAGACATGGATGGAAGACGCCAAAGGAAAAGTCGTCAAGATGATTTCAGATCTTTTGAAGTACCTACCCCAAAGCTATACCTACAAGGTGATCTTTATGCGAAGAAAGATAGAGGAAGTTCTTGCATCGCAGAGCCAAATGCTTATCAGAAGAGGAAAACCTACTGACGCAGTTAGTGATGAGAAATTGGCGGAATTGTATCGTAAGCATCTAAAACAGGTCGAAGCTTGGATAGAAAAGCAATCCAACATCAATGTCATCTACGTCAGCTATAACGATATCCTGAAAAACCCGGTCGAAAATGCGAAAAAGATCAATGAGTTTTCGGGCAAAACACTTAATGTGGAAAACATGGTGAGTGTTGTTGATCAAGCGTTGTATCGACAGCGAAAGTAACTGCAGGGATTGTAAATGTTCGTATTTTCTTCAAAAGCCATCCATGGAATAATCTAAAGGAGGTTAGATGCCTATACATTTAAGGGCGAATAAAGGTGATTATGCGTCAACTGTTCTCTTGGTGGGAGATCCAGGTAGAACTGAAAGAATAAGTCAGATTTTAAAAAACTCAAAACCGGTCAACAAGAATAGGGGATTGTTAGGCTATACAGGAACATACAAGGATAAAAAAATTTCAGTGCAAACTACAGCAATGGGTTGCCCTTCAGCAGCAATTGTAGTTGAAGAACTTATTCAACTCGATGTTAAACGGTTTATTAGAATTGGTACATGCGGAGGAATTGGTGAGCATATTAAACCACTGGATATTATTGCAGCTATTGCAGCATCACCATTCGATGGCACAACGCGCACATATCTAAATAATGAACCACATGCCCCTTACGCAACATTTGAAATTTTAAAAACTGCCTATGATGTTGCACAGGATATGGGGATAAAAGTCTATTTCAGTGGTATTGCAAGTGTGGATGTTTTCTATAATCCATCGGCTGATTATGTACAAAAATTGAGGGAGAAAGGTATTGTTGCCGTGGAAATGGAAACGAGTTTAATCTATTACCTCGCAAATAGAAGTAAAAAGCAGGCTGCTTCTTTCCTGCTTGTTTCAGATATTGTCGGAGGCGGTGAGAAATTCACCAAATTTGTAACTGACGAAGCTCTCGCTAAAGCTATGGACCAATTGATACATTACGTTCTTGAAACGGCAATTTTATTTGACTAAAGACATCATTTGGCAAACAGATTCGATTAAGGAGGTGTAAAATGTATCCATTATTTGCATATGTTTGGATAGACATACTTGTGGCTATCATACTCGGGGCTGTCGGTGGGTTGGGTTTAGGTTTGTTGCAGGAAAAAGGCCTTGAAATGCCCCACTGGCACAGAGAGAATAGTGCAAAATTTGCTGATCTGGGATTTGTCGCTGATGTGTTCATAGGTTCGCTGGCAGCGGTCATCGTCTATGCGCTTAATCCACCAGTTGGAATATTTCAATTGCTTGCTATTACTCTTACCGCAGGCATCGGTGGAAGCGCAATTCTGAAGAGTTATATCAAGGGCACAGAGGTAACGAAAAAGGCAAGCGTGGCTACGCAGAGTCAGCAAATCGCCAAAATCGCAATTGATAGGTTGAAGATCTACAAGAAAAGTGCCCCTAAAGAGTTGAAAGACATAGATGTGCGCGCTTTGGATACTCAGCTGAACAAGTTGCAAAAGGGCAGGTAATCGGTAAGTAGACTGTGTGTTTGCGGTCTTAAAAACAGCTTGACATCTATAGCAGTTTTCAGTATACTATTGTTAGACTGAGAAATAAGTCAGGAGTCTCAGGAGAGATATTAAATACCTCAGTGAAATATTGAGAAGAGAAAGAAGATAATTTATATGAAGTGGTAGTTTATAAGAATGAATAATGAAACACTTATTATGAAAGCAATAGATATATTTAAGATATCAAAGGTGTGACACTATGTTGGTAGAATTTTTCCCCATAGAAGATGTGGATTCTCGTGTAACACAAAAATCTCCAGGAGTATATCTTTTTTCAAGAGATGGAAGAACAGTAGCTTATGTTGGTAGAGCTGACAATGATATTCGCACGCAAATCAAACAACTTGTATGTGATGACTATGGATATCCCTATTGCTTTTTTGAATATACATCCTCTGCAAAAGATGCGTATGTTAAGGAATGTGAATATTACCACAAGTATGTTCCATCGGATAACACACATCACCCTACTCCTCCACCAGGGACAAATTGGAAATGCCCTGTAGTAGGATGTCCATTGCCGTAATTGATGTGATTTACTTATCTTTTCATTGTTTATTCGTCTCTAATTCTCCTGACCCCAAAAGATTCAAATGTAGTGATTTGACCGCACGTCACCAAAGTGGAAAGAATTTAGTATTGACACAACTTGAGTAATGTATATAATTTTATTTAGGAGGCAAAAATGAAATCTTTAATACTATTAATGATCATGGTTCTCATTATTAGCGGTTGCTCTTCGGTGATAAGGCCACCTGGACATGTCGTTGCATCGGAGAATAATTTTAGAAATGGGGTAAAGCAGTATGAACGGGGGCACATCAAACAGGCAATTCACGAATTTGAAAAGGCCATCGAAAAAGATCCTGTTAACTTCAAAGCCCATTTCTACTTAGGTCTCTGCTATAAACAGAAAGGCATAATGAAGACGTCCATTAAGTATTTTCAAAAGGCCATTGACCTTAATCCCAATGATGAGTCCTGGGTCATAAAGGTGAAGGTAGAGATGGAGACTGCTGGTCCGAAAAAAGGAAAGGGAAAGGAAAAGTAATTTGTAAAATTCTATATGAAAGATATGAAAGAAAGGCAAGTTATCATAGTGCGAGGACGTGCAATATGTGGAAAAGGTGCACTGGTTTAAAACAGTAATGAAGTAATGTAATGGGGGGTAATGGGGACAGGAGTAAACTTTTAAACTTTTGTAATATAGAATTTCTTTATTCTCCGAAAAAATTAATACCAGGAATAAATTAAAAAACTTGACTTTCATCTATTAATTGATATAGAAAAAGGAAAAGCATAATTGATGAAATATTTGTTTATCATTAATCCGATTTTTAGGGAAGTAGCAGAGATAGAAAATGCTCTTAGAGAGAGTTTCGCAAATACTTGTTATGAACTGATAAGAATAAAAGAATCTGATAATGAAGCGAAATATATAGAGAAAGTTATCTACCCAAGTTTAAACGCTGGACACCTCTGTGTTACTGCTGCAGGTGGAGATGGAACTGTTCGCAGTGTAGCGGAGGCGATTGTTAATTTACCCAGCAAAAATACCTTTATAACTATGGGCATTCTGCCTATCGGTTCTGGTAATATGATAGCGCGTGAGTTAGGTATTCCTGTAAATAATATTAAGAAATCCATCGAGCTTCTTTTAAATTATAAAACGATAAGAAATATTGATGTTCTCGAAATATGTGATAGTGGCGCGTTGAGAAGAAAAATCTGTGTCGCTTGTATAGGATTTCGGATTTCAGCAGTAGTAGCAGAAAGTTATAATAAATCTATAAAACGAAGGGGCCTTTTCTCTTATATATACCATATATTAAAGAGTTATAAAGATTTTGAAAAGATTAGATTTCAGAGAACAACTTTAGTATTTTTTGATAGGGAGGAAGTTGTAGATAAAGCGATATTACTTTCGCTTCAAAATCTCTCGGCTTGGGGCTACGGTGTAAAGGTTTGTAAGGCCAAACCAGATGACGGATTGTTCAATTGTGTAATTCTGGACGGAAATAGAATAAAGACATTGTTTTATGCTCTTAGACTTTTTAGAGGAGCATTTCCTACAAGGCTTTTAGCAAAAAGAGTAACCATAATAAGAGAGCGAGAAGGAGTTATTCAGATAGATGGAGACACCTTTTATGCTGGCAAAGAACTATCCGTTAGGGTATTACCTGCATCACTGAACGTTATTGCAAAATAGTATTTTCTGATTGGTCTCACCCATTGTTTTAAATGTATATGATTTATGCTGTGTACAGAGGTTTGTTTGTCTCTTTAAAAAAACGTTGACTTTTGCTTTTTTTGTGGCATAATAAAATTGAGTATATTTTTTTATATTTTAAATTATTTAGCAATACAAAAAGTGAGCAAGAATCTGCTGAATTTGGTAAAATTGAGGAATAGAATTTTTCAGATAAGTAGCAGAGAAATAAAAAGATTTGAAAGGATGGGTTAAAATGAGCGGTATTGTCGGCATTGTATCAAAAAAAGATTGCAAAGAAGACTTATTCTACGCCACCGACTATCATTCTCATCTTGGTACATCATATGGAGGAATAGCGATTTCAGATGGCAATAAAACACTTAAAAAAATTCACACCATAGAGAAGGCACAATTTAAATCAAGGTTTTCAGAAGATATTGATTTCATCAATATGCAAGGGAATACTGGTATTGGCGTTATTAGTGATAGAGATACACAACCATTAATAATGAGATTAAAGTTTGGGGAATATGCCATATGTGGAGCAGGATATATTAATAATCAGAATGAACTCGCCAATAGACTGATTGATGAAGGAGTGGTTTTTTCTGAGATGCCAAATGGCAAAGTAAATCAAATAGAATTAGCAGTCAAATTAATTAACAAAGGAAAAACTTTAGAAGATGGAATAGAACATATGCATGATCAAATTGAGGGTTCGCTGTCGTTGTTGCTTCTTGGCAAAGAAGGGATCTATGCAGCACGAGACAGGTATGGCAGAACGCCTTTAATTTTAAGTGAAAGAGATGGAGATATAATAATTGCATCCGAGACATGTTCGTATAAAAATCTCGGATTCAAAACAAAAAAATATTTAGGGCCCGGAGAAATTACACTCATAATCGACGGTAAGGTTAAACAGATAAAAAAACCTAACAATAAACTTCAATTGTGTACATTCCTCTATGTTTACGCTGGTTTTCCTGCTTCAGAGTATGAAGGGAAAAATGTAGAAGAATTCAGAGAATATTCCGGTACGCTCATTGCAAAAAGAGATAACGTGAATGTTGATTTTGTCTGCGGTGTAGCGGATTCAGGGACAGCATACGCTCATGGCTATTCATACGAGTCTGGCATACCAGTAAAGATACCTCTTCTTAAGTATACCCCTGGTTGGGCGAGGAGTTATGTACCTCCTTCGCAGGAAACAAGAGATCTGGTTGCGTTAATGAAACAAATAACTGCAGACACGTTGATAAAAGAACAAAAAATGGTAATAACAGAGGATTCAATCGTGAGAGGGACACAACTAAAAAATTATCTGCTTGTAAAATTGTGGGATGCAGGAGCAAAGGAGATTCACGTGAGACCTGCGTGTCCTGCACTCATGTTTCCATGCAAGTTTCTGTATTCCACAAGGCAATTGGACGAGTTGTTTGCACGGAGAATAATTAAACGAATGCATGGTGAACATATAAAAAATGTTGAAACTTACCTTGACCCTGATTCAAAAGAATACAATACGATGTTGAAAAATATGGAAAAGGACTTAAACGTAACGTCTTTACGTTACCAAATACTTGAAGATATGATTTCTGCTACGGGTTTACCAGAAGAAAGTTTATGCACATATTGCTGGACAGGGAAGGAAAACATTTAATTCCAGTGGAGCCTTGCGGGGTAAGGATGTCACAAGTGCACAAATTACACAGATGACAGAGGACAGGGTAAACACAGTAGGAAGTATGCAATAGAGAGTAGGAAGAGGGATAAAGGGTTAAATTATAGGGAATAAAGAAAAAGTGAAGATACAAATAAAAACATTTGTTTGCCTATTAGTCTTATTGCTTCAATTGATCTTATTAATCTGAGTGGTTAATTGAATCAAAGAAGATAATACACACAGGAGTTTTATGGCAAAAAGTTTTTTTGAGGTCGAGATTTCGCGGCGTGATTTTCTAATAAAAGCGGGTATCTTTTTTGCAAGTATAGGTTTAGGAAAAGAGCTATTTGCTTTTTTTGATGGGGAAAAGAGTCTAAAGTTGGATAAAGGTTCATTGCGGGAGGCAATGTTTTACAAAAAACTTAGTAAGGACGTGGTCCAGTGTGAGGTCTGTTTTCGTCATTGTGTACGAAATGAAGGTCAAAGAAGTTTCTGTCGCAATAAGATAAATATTGATGGTATATTTTATAGTTTGGTTTATTCAAGACCTGCAGCCGTTCATATTGACCCGATAGAAAAGGAACCTGCTCTTCATATGTATCCTGGGACCGACATTCTTTGTTTTGGTACTGCTGGTTGTAATTTCCGCTGTAAATTTTGTCATAATTGGCATCTTTCACAGAGGTCGATTGAGGATATGGATTATATCGATGAACTTACACCCGAAGATGGTGTCGATATTGCAATAAGAAAGAAAATACCTACACTCTCCTTTACCTATAATGAACCTACATCATTTTATGAATATGTTTATGATATGGCTAAGGTTGCAAAGGAAAAGGGGCTCAACATACTTTTCCATTCAAATGGTTCAATGAACCCTAAGCCGTTGAAAGAGTTGCTAAAGTATACCGATGCAGTTACCATTGATTTGAAGGGGTTTACCGAAGAATTTTATAAGAATACTTCTTCTGCTAAATTGGAACCAGTTAAAAGAACATTAAAGATTATAAAAGAAGAAAAGAAGTGGCTTGAGATTGTGAATCTTCTTATTCCAAGTTTGAACGATAATCCTAATGATATAAAAAGGATGTGCCTCTGGATTAAGGAACACTTGGGTGATTGTGTACCATTACATTTTTCGCGCTTCTTTCCAAATTATAGACTCACAAACATATCCGCAACACCGATAAAGAGTTTGGAAAAGGCACACCAGATTGCCAAAGATGTGGGTTTGAAATATGTAACGATTGGTAATGTGCCTGGTCATAGGTTTAACTCCACTTTCTGTCCTCGTTGCCAAAAACGTATAATCCATCGTGTCCATTTTCAGGTCCTGAAGAACAGTGTAAAGAATGGTAAGTGTAAATTCTGCGGTTATCCGATTTCCGGGATCTGGTAATTATAACATTTACTCCCTCTGTTTCTTCCTCAAAGAAACTTAGATAACACAGGCTGAGTTTAAGTTTTGGCAATGACGATTTTTGGAAAGAGTTTTCTAAAAAAAGGTTTATGAAGACACGCACTATCTCTGCAATACTTACAATGGGCTTCAGTGGTATTGTTGCCCAAGTTTTGCTCTTGAGGGAGCTTTTAATAACCTTTCAAGGCAATGAATTGTCAATAGGGATTATTCTGGCAAACTGGCTTATCCTGGAGGCATTTGGTGCCTTCTTTTTGGGAAAGAAGATAGAGAATCGTAAGTATAAGATTGAAGTGTTTGTTGCATTTCAATTGCTTTTTTCCCTTTCCTTTCCTGTTGCGATATATTTGAGTAGAACCCTAAAGGGGATTATAGGTGTCACTTCTGGTGAGGCATTAGGTATATTACCAATGTATTTTTCATCCTTTTTTATCCTTCTTTTTGTAAGTATTTCACATGGGGCATTATTCACTTTTGGTTGTTCGATATACGATTCCGTTGATAAGGGTTCTAAAGGTGCAACATCAATAGGCAAAGTCTATATTTACGAGACCATTGGTACCCTTATAGGTGGTATCCTTTTTACCTATCTTCTTATTCCTTATTTTCATTCTGTGAAAATCGCCTTAGGAATTGCACTATTAAATCTCATTATGTGTCCTATTCTATTAGGACAATTTTGGCGTAATGCGCAGATTGTAACCAAGATTTTAGGATTTATATCTGCGGTGCTTTTGCTTTTATTGTGTCTTATATTATGTACAAATGGTGCAGATATTATTCAAAGATTTTCAGTAGCAAAACAGTGGAGAGGACAAAATGTCCTGCATTACGAGAATTCTATCTATGGTAATGTCGTGGTTACAGAAAGAGAAGAGCAATATACCTTCTTTTCTGATGGTATTCCCGTAATCACGACACCGACTCCGGATATATCATTTACAGAAGAATTTGTGCACCTACCTATGCTTTACCATCCCAAACCAAAGGAAATACTTATTATCAGTGGCGGGGCAGGAGGTATAATAAATGAAGTCTTAAAATACCCTATAGAGAGAATTGACTATGTTGAATTGGATCCACTAATATTGAAAATGGTAAAGAGATATTCTACACCTCTGACAGATACTGAACTCGCCTCCCCCAGGTTAAAAATCCACTATTTGGATGGTAGATATTTTACTATAAATACCCTCAATAAATATGATCTAATTATGATTGGATTATCCAATCCCCAAGACCTGCAGGTGAACCGCTTCTTTACCAGAGAATTCTTTTTACTCGCTAAAAGCAGACTAAAACAAGAAGGTATATTAGTGATTAACCTGCCTGGATCTTTAACTTACTTAGGTGAAGAACTGAAGAATCTTAATCGGTGTATACTAAATACACTCAGAAATGTCTTCGTATATATAAAGATAATTCCTGGAGATGGTGCAAATCTATACCTCGCTTCCCAATCTAAAGAAATATCTTTAATCAACGATAAAGAACTCATCCAGAGGTTAAACAAAAGGGGTATAAAGGTAAATCTACTGACACCACCTTACATTGAATATAAATTGCACCCACGCTGGATTGAATGGTTTCTGAGTTCACTCGAACAGAGTACTGACAGAATAAATAAAGATTTCCATCCTCTTGGTGTATTTTACAGTCTTTCCTATTGGAATGCGCTTTTCTCACCTAACCTCAGGGGGCTATTTAGATATTTTGAGAGAGCAAGTCTGCAAATAGTTATTATTTTTCTAATAGTTTTCACACTCTTGTTTTTATCTATTCGAATTAAGATCAAGGGCATATCTAAGTCGAGCATTACAATATGTATAATTACCACAGGTTTTGCAGGAATGCTATTTGACCTAATCCTAATCTTTGCCTTCCAGATACTATATGGTTACGTATTCTACTGGATTGGTATAATAGTCACAGCACTTATGGTAGGGGTTGCTGTAGGAGGTCAAATAGCAACTTCTCTTCTGGAGCGCATAAAAAAACACTTTATGCTTTTTTCAGGAATAGAATTATCTATAATTGGTTTCTCCATTGTCCTTCCTTTAATTTTTCTTAAGGCTGACTTTTCTTCAAGCGGACCAGTCTTATTTCTTCTTCTATCATTTTTTTCTGGATTGCTGATTGGGCTTGAATTTCCTCTGGCAAATAAGATATACTTATCTATAAATAGTAAGCAAGAGTTTAGAGGCACTGCTGGTCTACTCTATGGAGCTGATCTGTTTGGTGGATGGCTTGGTGGAATTCTTGGTGGTGTTGTTCTTTTACCAGTTCTTGGCCTTTTAGGGACCTGTGTTGTAGTATTTATGTTCAAACTGAGCAGTTTTATTATACTTATCAGTTCCGCCTCCACATTCAGAAAAATGATTTCTTTGAAATAAGAATAGTGAAATAACGGTGTCAGTAATAGGTGTTCCTTATTAGAAGGATATTCTTTAGAAAAGAGATACTTGTGGGGAAGGCAAGCAACAATTGGATAAAAATTTTAAAATAGTATGTTAATAAAAAAATACTAAAATATTTTCGCAGTACTAAAATAATAGGCAGGTAGGAAAAGATGTAAGATGGAAATAAAAGAGGACCGAACAGAGCAGGAAGATTGAATGAGAGAGAGGAAGTGTGGGAGGAACGGAGTTCGATGAAATTTTAAGTCTCAGAAAAGAGAGGGTTTGACCATGGCTTTGCATAGATTTTGGTGGACATCCTTGATTGTAATTCTTATTTTTATTGGTTTATATGTAGTTTTCGGAATTATTTTAATGCTTTTTCAATCCCGTCTTATCTTTTTTCCAAATTTTCCAACGCGTGAAGTTAAGTATACTCCTGATGAAATTGGATTATCCTACGAAGTGGTTTGGTTTGAAACTACTGATGGTGTAAAGCTTTCTGGCTGGTTTATTCCAGCCGAGAAACCAAGAGGAGTAATTCTTTTCTGTCACGGTAACGCTGGCAACATCTCTCATCGTCTTGAGTCTATCCAGATATTCCATCGTCTCGGGCTTAGCACATTCATTTTTGACTATCGCGGGTATGGACAAAGTGAGGGAAAAGTTAGCGAGAAGGGTACGTATCTCGATGCAGAAGCAGCATGGAACTACATTATTCAGAAACGGAACATTGTTCCGTCCGATATCATTATTTTCGGAAGGTCTCTCGGCGGTTCAATTGCTGCATGGCTTGCACAGGGTCGCATGCCAAAGTCGCTTATCATAGAATCAACATTTACTTCTATCCCAGACCTGGGTTCAGAGTTATATCCTTACCTACCAGTAAGATCGTTCGCGCGTTTTAACTATAACACATTGGAATATCTACGCCACGTGAATTGCCCTGTTCTTGTCGTACATAGCAGCGGCGATGAAATGATATCTATTAGTCACGGTCACCGGCTTTTCGAGATTGCAAATGAGCCAAAGCAATTTCTTGAAATTAAAGGTATTCACAATGAGGGAATTTTTACTTCGGCAAAGCATTACGAAAGTGGTTTAGAATCCTTTATTTCGAAGTACACTGGAAAGGAGAGAATACCAGATTCTAATTTTATTTTTTAAGACACCAGAGAGCAGCCTTTTCCATTAAATCCCAATCTGAACCCCTATCATCAAATTTATCAGCAAAGTTTACACTATCCCGATTACTATTCTCCTCGAATTCAGGATGGGGACCAATGATGAAAACCCTACCGGAACCATAATTAAATGCAGCTATTGATACCTTGTTTCCAATATTATATTTCCCTAAAATATCGATTTCAGCATTGTCGTTGGGAATAAATGCAGGACCCCAATAGTAAAGTATCCATGCTGAATCAGGCTCTGATTCTGTTATTGGATGGATAGAATCAACGATGTTAACCTTGCACATTCCATAGTCAGGATAAGGGATAATTTCATCAAAGGGACCCTGGGTCGTACCAGGAAATATTCCTAAGGGTGTCATGGGAAGTTGACTTCCCCGCCAGATAACCTTTTCACCTGTAAAGTAGGCTCCACCGCATATCCCAATGTAGCCTCCTCCATTGCTGATAAAATTTTTTATGTTTTCCTTCCCTTTTGAAGAAATATCTCGCGCATACTGATACATATCGCCACCAGGAATGCACAGGATTTTAAAGTTGTCGAGCCCTTGAGTGTTAATATTCTCCGCAGTCACATATTTGACTGAGTAGCCCATCCATTGAAACATATTCATAGTTGCCTTGATACAATCTTCGTCGGCACCTTGATCTGCATAAAGGGCTACATCGCCGCTTATTTCCGCTGTCGATGGACTCTGGCAATTGGTGAGCAAAAAAAGTGGCAAAAAAATGAATAACCAGCTAAACAGCCATTTCTCCCCTTTCTTTATTGCTCTCATTTCATCCTCCTTTTATAAGGTCAAGTTACACTTGATTACACAAATTCTTTATACAGAACCTAATAAATGGAATCATATTTTTATCGTTTTACCAGGTTTCCTTTAGATTTGCCATCTTTAAGGATTGAATCAACGAATTTGTTTACTTCCGGAGTCAAGAATTCCCAATACTCCAGGCAGATCTTTTTAGCCTTCAGACCAACCCAATCATCTGGTAGTAATTCTAAAGGCAACATAGGATCATCAAGTGCAATATCAATAAATTCTGCAGTCACTCGGAACCTTTGTGCAAAGCATTCTCCTGAATCTATCATTTTCTTTTTCTTTATTTTTTCCTTAAGTATCGAAAGAAGAGGTGAGTATTTGTTTAAAAATTCCTTATAGCGGTTCTCCAACCCATGAATATTCCAGGCTTTTGCTGCTATTTTCCGACCTTCACGCTGCCCGGTATATTTTGCCTCAAAAGTCTCTACATACTTTGTTACCTCGAGCTTTTTGAAAAGACTTGCTAACTCTTTTTTGAGATCATATGGTGAAATCCACAGAGAACTACTCAGACTTCCAAAACCAATACTACGCAATTTTTTTCTCAGTGTGTCCCGAACGTGACGCATCTCTTCTGGTATCGAATATACAAGAAGCCTCCATTTTTTATCCCATGGTTTGTAGTCTCTTTCTAAAGCCCAGTGTTGTCCTCCTAACATCAACTCATTTCCCTTTTTAGTTAGAGAATAGTAGCTCTCTCGTCCTTTCTTACGGCTCCTTATCAGTCCCTGCTTAGACATCCGTGAGAGCGCAAGACGTATAGCATTACCTGAGAGGCCAAATGGGGTGAGAAGTTTAATCAAGTTACCGGCACGGATTTCTCCCCCGCGAGGGTTAATGTAGCCTCCAAACAAAGTAAAAATTATAGTTGTAGTCCTGATCGGTTTGCTCTTATGTTTTAATTTTATATTTCGTATTTTTTGCGACATACTAAATTATAACATAGTTTTTTAATTTTGTCAAGTGTTTTTTTGAAATATTTATGATTCTCGAGTAATTGAGAATTGGGAATCAAAAGGTTAAAATCATCATTTCAGAATGTAAAATGATATAAAAAGTTAAGTATTATATTACTTATTATGTTATTGAATTATAATAAAGGGAAAGTTTTATAGGAGACATAAGAAATCATTTGACAAAGATGGAAAAATTAAGTAAATATAAACAAAGGAGGTGATAAGATGAAAATTACCATTATTTATGATAATGAAGCAGCAGAGGTTGGTCTCAGGGCTGACTGGGGTTTCTCCTGCCTTGTTGAGGCATACAACAAAAGAATACTTTTTGATACTGGTGCAAATGGCACTCTACTTCTCGAAAATATGAAAAAACTTAACATAGATCCCACCATGATTGACGAAGTTTTTATTTCCCATGCTCACTGGGATCATATGGGTGGTCTTTCAGATTTTCTTTTGATAAATCCCATAAAAGTCTATATTCCGTCATCATGCCCGGAACCGCATGGTGCAGGAGAGGTGTTTAAGGTAAAACAAGCCCTTAAAATCCATGAAAATATTTTTTCCACTGGTGAACTTAAAAATAGGGAGCAATCTCTCGTTGCGAAAATGGAAAAGGGATTGGTTGTGATTGTGGGGTGTTCTCATCCTGGAGTTAAGAATATTCTGGAAGCGGCATCGCAGTTTGGAGAAGCCTGGGCGCTTATCGGGGGTTTACACGGGTTCAGAGAATTCGATGCAGTCAGGGATTTGGAAGTTATCTGTCCAACTCATTGCACCCAGTTTAAGTCAGAAATAAAGACATTATATCCTGAGAAGTATATTAAAGGGGGAGCAGGGAAAGTGATAGAAATATGAAGCTACAACTTCTGATACACTTGGACCGTTATCTACCGTTGGTTATCTAAATTGGTTTATTTTAGAAAGGGAGGTGGAAAAAATGCACAAACTGAATCGGATAATTTTATTTTTAATATTTGCGATATCATTCACATCCTTAGCATTTGCAAAGGATTTGAATCTTACAATATTATATGATAATAACCCCTATAATGAAGGACTGGAAACAAGGTGGGGTTTTTCCTGTTTGGTAGAGGGACTTGATAAAACAATCATATTTGATGTTGGTGGTGAAGGCTCTGTTCTTCTTAAGAATATGAAAATGCTCAAGATCGACCCTAAGACAATAGATGTAATAGTTCTTTCCCATATTCACTATGACCATATTGGTGGATTAAGTAATTTTCTGGAGAAAAATTGTGATGTTTGCGTTTATTTGCCAAGATCCTTTCCCCGAAGTATTAAAGATAAGGTCAAGGAAGCAGGCGCTGAATTGGTTGAGGTTCATAGTTCAATAGAAATTTGCGAAAATGCCTATTCTACAGGAGAACTTGGAAGATGGATAAAAGAACAGTCACTTATTATAAAGACATCTAAGGGGCTAATAGTAATTACAGGGTGTGCCCATCCAGGGATTGTAAAAATAGTCGAAAAGGCAAAAGGGATGCTGGAAGCTAATGTCTATTTAGCATTGGGTGGCTTTCATTTATGTTGGATGAATGGACGACAGATAAAAGGGAAGGTTAATGGGGTAAAAAAAGAGAAAGTTGAGAAAGTGGCTCCCTGTCATTGTTCAGGTGACCTCGCAAGAAAACAGTTTGAAAAGGCTTATGGGAAAAACTTTATCCGCGTAGGGGTTGGGAAAAAGATAAAACTAAAAGATGCTTTCTAATTCAATAAAGTTAATTGTAGCTGGTTTTACTATGGGTTGGGGGCCCTGTCTCGCTTATACTGCTCCACTGCTTTTGCCATATATTGGAGCTACACAGAGAAATTGGCAGGATGGCTTAAAAGTTGGGTTAATGTTTTCAATTGGTAGACTTTTGGCTCTTCTTATTTTGGGTGGACTTGCAACCGTTGCTTTTAGTTTTATCAATCAATTTTTTCCACCTCAGAAGTCCGGCTGGCTCTATTTAATCTCTGCCTTATTTATGATAACAATAGGTATCCTTATCATTTTAGGAAAAGGATTTAAGATTGGTATTGGAAGACATATATTAGATAGAAGTGCAAAAAGTATGTTTTTATTTGGTTTTTTAATGGGTATTGCTCCTTGTGTTCCATATATAGCAGTTCTCACCTATATTGCCTGTGTAGCAGAAAATACTGTTTTATTAGGTATATTGTATGCTGGGTGCTTTGCCATAGGGACTGCGATCGCTCCTATTGTGTTAGGAACTTTGATGGGTATCATCCCAGGAAAAATATTCAAGTCAGATAAATTGCTCAAAGCTTTCCAGATAGTTTGTGGAGTGGTTCTTCTTTTTTTTGGATTTCAGTTAATCTATTATTTGTTGAATTTGCTTATTCTATAAATTAGCAACCTCTGTGTTTCTATTTTGAAGTTTTGGAATGCAATATTTTCTGATCCATGAGGATTAAAGCTTCTATCCCAAATCCTCACTTTCCCTTGTTATTGCCCGTTTCTATGTATCGGGTACTGCATAAAGAGGAACAGTTTATCATAGCGACCTAAAGATCCATGAGTCACGTCCCTTGTATCAAGTTCCACGCCGAGATTTATACCAACCCTTGCATTGTTTTTGAACCTGTGTTCAGCAGAGCAGATGAGTCTATTATCTTTTTTAAGCTTATCAGTAAGAATATCATCCATTGTTCCATGGCAATAACTCAAACCAATCTTTGAATGTGTGGAGAAATTCCTTATTATTCCCAAAAGCAAAGTTCTTCTAATCTTATTCATAGAACGGGACTTCTTTTCAAGGTTATAATTGTATAATATAAAAAGGTTATAAAGAGGATTGATTTTTTTATTTAGATAAATAGTTGGTCTGAGATAAACACCTTTGCAAGTGCTATCTAAGACTCCGCTACGAGATAGAAACTTATTTTTCATATATAAAAGATCGAACTTCCATCCCCATTCTGATGAATCGGCGAGAATAGAAGTCACTTTTATAGAAAAACTGGATTTTTCACCCTCTGTTTTATTAAGAATCTCACGATTTTTATTTTCATAATTAGCACAAAATGGTGGTTCAATACTGTAAGAAAGGATTAGCTTGTTTTTTGCTTTTTTTATTACAGATATATCGAGTGAATATAAGATTGGTCGCTTTTTATAGATTCTCATTGAATCCATATTCCTGTTCTTAAATGTATAATTATTGGGTGCATTTTCAAAGGTGATGGAGAATCTGAAAAAATCGAAAGGTGTCTCTTCAAAGGAATATCTTATCCCCATATCGCTCTCTTTCTTATCATAATACGGGTAGCCAAAAAGAGAAAGGTAATGTTTCTTCTTAATCCTGAATTTCAATTCCATCTCCCGTTTGTAGAACTGACTATCAGCATCTGCATCAGTGAAATAATTAAAAGAGAAAAGAAAGTAGTCATTGAATGGAAATCTTCCTTTCCAATGTTGAAGCGTATGGAGTGTATGCATGTCAAAAGAGCTTCCCCTTATTCTAAAACCTGTAACAGTCTCTTCCCATTCATCTTCCCACCAGGGCAGAAATTCAGACTGTACCTGACTGATACAGTACTCAGAGTCAAGATCTTCTATTGGTTTGGTGTATGAAGAAGAACACATTACAAGGAAGATTGGAATAAGTAGCAATGAGATTGAAAGATAGTTACTAATAGTATTTTTATTGTGATTTATAGTTATTTGCAGTTTCTTTTGGTTTATGTGCATATGCATTGTTTTTTTTATCACTTTTCTTTTAACCTTTATCTTTTACCCCGTTAGAAAATTCATTTTCTAACGGGTTTATCCTTGCCTATTTAGCCATTCTGCATGCCAACTTTGCAGCCTCTATAAAACTATCAGGGGATGCGATATCCTTTCCTGCAATATCGAAACCAGTCCCATGGTCAGGAGAGGTTCTTACAAATGGCAATCCAATTGTTACATTGACATTTTTACCCCAGGAGAGGAGTTTTACTGGTATCATTGCCTGGTCATGATACATAAAGAGGAGAGCATCATACTCTTTTCTTTTAAGTAGAATTGTATCAGACGGAAATGGACCATCAATTTTTATCCCTTGGCTTCGTGCTTTTCTTATTGCAGGTTCAATTATTTTTATTTCTTCATTCCCTATATAACCTCCTTCTCCAGCATGGGGGTTGAGTGCAGAGACTCCAATAGCAGGATGGTTTACAGAGAAATACCGTTTTAATACATCTACAAGTAAATGAAGCTTTGAGACTATCTTCTCCTCTGTAATATTTCTTGAAACATTCCTTAAACCTATATGTGTGGTAACAACACCTATTTTCAATCCCGGTGAAACAAATAACATCAAGACATCCTTAACACCTGTCATCCTTTCCAATATCTCTGTATGTCCTGTAAATTTTCTTCCTGTTAAATTTATTGCGTATTTTGAGACAGGTGCTGTAACGAGTGCATCAATTTTTTTATTTAATGCATGCTGTATTGCCTTTTTGATAATTCTGTATGCAGCATCACCTGTTATTGCTGACGGAATTCCCAATCGGAATGGAAACTTTTCTATGACTTCGAGAACCTCTATCTTCTTCTCGGCATCTTCTATGCTACTGGCAACGGGAAGTAAAACATCTTTATTTGTTCTACGAGCATATTCTTTTAAGAAACCTACTGGGGTAAATATAATGAATCTGAATCCCTTTATCTTGTTGAGTATATTAATCGATTTGATTATGACTTCAGGCCCTATTCCGGCTGGGTCTCCAATCGTTATACCAATTCTCATCATCAGATAATATCCACCTTCTCATCCTTTATAACATTATAATAAGATGTTACTTCAGATTTCGGAACATTTCCCGTAGGCATTTTTGTGACCTCTATAACAAGAATCCGTTTACCAAAATCGACTCTTATAATATCATTGGGTTTAACATCCTTTCCAGCCTTTGCCTTTACATCATTCAGGAGAACCAATTCCTTTCTGCAAAGTGTCTTTGATTTTGCGCGTGTCTTAACAACCCTGCTTTTCTTCAGAAAAAGGTCAAGTCGCATTTCTTAAATAAATATTTTAGCAATGGATTGTCATAGATACGAAGTCAGGGGTCAGAAGACAAATGACAGAAACGGAGTAAACGTAGGAATCTCTGCAATGATTCAATAAATTAATTAATAGAAGTTGAATAAAGAATCTTGGAATAAAAAAAACAAATATCGAATGACTAATTGCGAAAGAAAGGGGATTGCTTCGCCATAGTAAAGCATGAAGAAAAACTGGCAATGATATCATTTTCTGTTATTTCTCAGTGCCTTTTGTTGTTATTTTCTTTTGAGAAAAGTTTCTACATAAAAATTGGGTAATATCCGCTCCAGTAATTCGTCTGTCTTTTCTTTGGTCCTTTTTTGAATAATGAATTCCTTCACAATATGCTTAATTTCATCAAGTTCAGGAATCCTGGGCTCCGGTTTAGATAAAACCTTAAAAATATGAAAACCAAATTCAGTTTTTACAGGGTCACTTACTTCCCCATCATCAAGATCCTTCACAGCATCTCTGAAAAGTGGGTGAAGCTGCTCAAGATATACTTCTCCAAGATACCCAGCATTATCCTTGGTTTCAATATCATCAGAGTACTTCTTTGCAAGATTAGCGAAATCCTCTCCGCTTTCAGCCCATTCTTTTAATTTCAAAGCGAGTTTATGGGTCCTTAATGTATCAATGCTTGCTACTTTTAACTTAAAGAATATTTGCTTAAGGTGGTGAGTATCTTTCCTTTTTCTAACACATTTAAATAGATAAAAACCATCTATTCCCCTTGTAAGTGTTACCTCATCTACACCTAGTGAAAACGCAACCTCTGCGATTTCAGGTGAAAGTTCGTCCTTTTTCACAAATCCAAGGTCTCCGCCTTTGTTTCGGAATTTGCCTTCAGAATATTTTTTTGCAAGTTCCCCAAAATCCTCATTAAATTCCAGTCTAAGTAAGACTTCACTAATTTTCTCTTCTATTCTCTTCTCTTCATTTTTTGATGGTTTTTATCT
>JABUBL010000118.1_pt1 | contig 18477 bp, 20 predicted proteins | sample 7240371 | NCBI WGS metagenome assembly JABUBL01 (sample SAMN07256343, study PRJNA390944) | subsurface metagenome | isolation source: Methane hydrate marine sediment | place: Pacific Ocean: Eastern North Pacific, ODP site 1244 | collected 2002
CGCCGGTGTTAGAAAGGCCTGCGCCAAGCGCCCGGTCTCCCAGGAGACTATTGATCAAATGGTCGATGACATCGAGGAGCAACTTCGTAAGTCGGGTAAGGGAGAGGTGGCTACCTCATTAATCGGGGATATGGTAATGGAGCGGCTGCGCCAGCTCGACGGTATCGCCTACATCCGCTTCGCCAGCGTATATCGCGCGTTCGCCGACGTCGAGGAGGTGCGGGAAGAGGCCGATGCTTATGCCAGGCTCAGGCCGCTTCGCGATTCCACCCCCCAGCTCCCCCTCTTTTCGGATTTTTCTAATGAAGAACTTGATATAATTGCCGGGGGTAGTGGAAGTGTGGGGAGAGTGAAAGAAGACCCAAGAAAAGCAGCAGGCTAACGAAACCAATGTAGGATGGGATAAAAACCATGGCAACCAATGTGAGCAGAAATAGAGGCTCAACCCTGCTTCATAATCGGATCGCGCGCGCTGTCTTTGGTGCTGCCGATTCTATCGGCATATCGGATAGGGAGGTAGTGGAGCAACTAACCGAGCAGGTGATCCAGCGACTGGAGCAAACCTATCGGACCTTTCCCGGGATGGAGGGCGCCATACCGGAGTCGCGGCTGAGGCCCGCCGAAATTCAGGCTGCGGTGAAGCAAATTCTCGCTGAAGGGAGTGAAATGGAGGTTGCAATACATCCCACCGAGTCGAAGCGGAAGGAGCAGAGGGGCGAGGCGCGAAGGGTAACTCCGTCAAAGAAATTAAGGGCAACGAAAGCCAAACCTGCCGGGTTCTCGGAAAATGCGATGCGGGTTCTGGAAAAGAGATACCTCAAGAAGGATGAGCGGGGTCAGATTATCGAAACGCCCCTGGAGATGTTCCGCCGCGTAGCCCAGAATATCGCCTCCGCCGAACTCCACTACGACCACAAAGCGGATGTTTCGGCCTGGGAGGAGGAGTTCTATCGGGTGATGGCTAATCTGGAATTCCTGCCCAACTCCCCAACCCTGATGAATGCCGGCCGCGATCTGCAGCAGCTCTCCGCCTGCTTCGTCCTCCCCATCGAGGATTCTATGGAACGTATCTTCGATACGGTAAAGCACACCGCCCTCATTCACAAGAGCGGTGGAGGCACCGGCTTCTCCTTCTCCAGGTTAAGGCCTGAGGGCGATATGGTGGGCTCCACCGGGGGAGTAGCCAGCGGGCCTGTTTCCTTCATGAGGGCCTTCGATGCGGCCACCGATGTCATCAAACAGGGGGGGATGCGCCGTGGTGCCAATATGGCTATCTTGAACGTGAGTCATCCCGATATTCTAAAATTCATCACCGCAAAGGAAAAGGGCAACAGCCTCACCAACTTCAACCTCTCGGTGGCGGCAACCGCTGAATTTATGAACGCAGTAAAGGATGGCTCCGATTATAACCTGATAAACCCCCGCGATAAATCAGTTCATGGTAAGCTCAACGCCAAGGAGGTCTTCGAAAAGATCGTGGACCTGGCCTGGCGCACCGGCGACCCTGGGCTTGTCTTTCTCGATCGGATCAATGATGCTAACCCCACCCCTAAGCTGGGGGCTATCGAGAGCACCAATCCTTGCGGGGAGCAGCCCCTCCTCCCCTACGAATCCTGTAATCTGGGTTCTATTAACCTTTCACGCATGGTGTTCGATGGAAAGGGTAAAGAACCCGAGCTCGACTACGACAGGCTGGCGGATATAGTAAAAACTGCTGTCAGGTTCCTGGATAATGTGATCGATAAGAACAGCTTCCCCATTCCCGAGATCGAGGAGATGACCAAAAGGACAAGGAAGATCGGGCTTGGGGTGATGGGCTTCGCCGATATGTTGATTAAGTTAGGTATATCCTATGATTCGGAGGATGCTCTCAAGGTCGCTGAGGAGGTCATGCGGTTCATAAACGAGAAGGCGACTAAGGCATCGTTGACGCTGGCGGAGGAGAGGGGTGTCTTCCCCGCCTTTGAGGGTAGCGTTTATGATGTTCCCGGCGGCCTCAGGGTGAGGAACGCAACCAGAACAACCATCGCCCCTACTGGCACTCTGAGCATCATCGCCGGCTGTTCCAGCGGAATCGAGCCGCTATTCGCGCTGAGCTATGTGCGCAACATATTAGATGGCGATGGTCTGGTGGAGGTGAACCCGTATTTTGAGGATGTGGCTCGCAGGGAAGGATTCTACAGTGAGGAGCTTATGAATGAACTGGCCAAGCGGGGAAACACTAAGGATATGGAGATTATCCCCGAAGATGTAAAAAGGCTCTTTGTCACCGCCCACGACATCAGCCCCGAATGGCACATCCGAATGCAGTCCGCCTTTCAAAGCTCCACCCACAACGCCGTCTCTAAAACCATAAACTTTCCCCACAGTTCTACCAGGGAGGACGTGGCTAGGGCGTACATGCTCGCCTATAAAGAGGACTGTAAAGGGATCACCATCTATCGGGATAGGAGCAAGGATAAGCAGGTCTTGAGCGTCGCAGGGGAGGAGAGGGTCGAGGCGCTTGTTCCTAGAAGACGGACCAGAACCACTAGGGGGGTTACCGAGAAGGTCGCCACCGGATGCGGCAATATCTATGTAACGGTAAACTCTGATGAGCACGGGGTCTGCGAGGTCTTCTCCAGCCTGGGGAAGGCAGGGGGCTGTGCCTCTGCGCAGCTTGAGGCCACCTGCAGGCTCATCTCACTGGCGCTTCGCTCTGGGGTGGATGTCGCCTCGGTGGTGAAGCATCTCAGGGGCATTCGCTGTCCCTCCATCGCCTGGGAGCAGGGCCATGCGGTGCTCTCCTGCCCCGATGCCATCGGAAGTGTGCTGGAGAGGCATATTAAGGGCGAGAGCGTAAATAATCCCGATCACTCCGGGGCGGCGATTAATCTCGGTGGGCATTGTCCGGAGTGCGGCGGCATGCTGGTATATCAGGAGGGATGTCACATCTGCCACGCCTGCGGCTATACCAAGTGCAGTTAAGACGAGGCTCGAGCCATGCCTAATATTGATAGCTATATAATGCTGGGTATCGGAGGTTTTTTCCTCCTCCTGGGCATTATCGCCTTTTTGTGGGCCAGGGGTGAGGAGCGAGGGCTCAACTATGGCCTCTCCCAGCGCCGCGACCTGAGGGAGTTCATCACCCGTTGGCCGATGCGTGTCGAACCCGGTGCGCTCAGGGTGGGGGGGTGGATATTTATTACCGTAGGATTAGTCCTAATCATCCTGGGCGGTGTATTCATAGCTATTGATTGAGGAGGCTGATTTGGTACAAGAAACGGAACGCGAAGCTAAGAAAGAGAATCTGAACCTGGAGCATATTAAGCGGCGCCTTGATAACCTGGACCAGCGCCTGGATAACATCGACACCATGGTCACTGCCCTCGCCGAGCGAGCGATGAAGCGACCCCTCAGTGTGACGATAACCTGCCCCAATTGCGGACAGACCGTCGAGATCGGCATGGTGGGCAGCGAGAAGATGATGAGATAACAATAGGGGTGGGGCCGTGGCTGTGGGGAGAGCGAACTTTTTTAAGATGAGGTGGGACAAAGCGGCGAGGCGAAGACTCTCGAGTGAGCAAGGCACCATCCTCAAGGATTGGGGCGGCAGAATCCCCATCGCCCTGATATACCCCAATACCTATTATGTAGGTATGTCCAACCTCGGATTCCAGACTATCTACGGTCTTCTGAACAGCTATGATAATATTGTCTGCGAGCGGGTCTTCTGGGAGAAGGACAAAAAAAGTATTGAATCCGGGCGCCCTCTCGATGACTTCGCCGTACTCGCCTTCTCTATCTCCTACGAGTTGGACTACTTCAATGTAATCGAGATGCTGAGATCGAGCGCCACTCCCCTCTTTGCCGCCGACCGCAGTGATGCCCACCCCCTGGTTATTGCGGGTGGACCCTGTATCACCGCCAACCCGGAGCCCCTTTCACCCTTCTTCGACTGCTTTGTCATTGGGGAGGGGGAGGCTGTTTTGCCCGCGATGATTGAGGCGCTCTTGGGGGAGTTTGGAGAGAGCGAAAAGGGGATTCGAGGTAGCAGGAATGAGCTGCTCCGCGCGCTTTCATCGCTTCCCGGGGTTTATGTGCCTAGCCTTCACGATGGGAAGCCGATCTTCCGACAGTGGGTTAAGAACATCGACGATTTTGCCACCACCTCAGTGATCCTCACCCCCCAGACGGAGCTCGGCGATATGTTCCTCATTGAGGTCGCGCGTGGCTGCCAATGGGGCTGCCGCTTCTGCCTCACCGGTTATCTTTTTCGACCTTTTCGCTACCGCTCTTTAAATAACCTGCTGGCTCAGGCTGAGAACGGCCTGAAGTATGAAAAAAGGATCGGGCTTTTGGGGGCTTCACCCTTCGATCATCCTGAGATAGAAGAGCTGGTGGCCAGGTTGCAGCAGATGGGGGCAGAGATGTCCATTAGCTCCCTGAGAATTCGTCCCCTGTCACGAGTAGCACTCAGGGGGCTTGTGGAGAGTGGCACCCAAACCTTGTCTTTAGCACCAGAAGCAGGGTCGGAAAGATTGCGCAAAATCATTAATAAGGGTGTATCGAAGAAAGACATCACCGAGGCAATAGAGTTGGTCACTGAGCACCCTCCCAAGCAGCTCAAGCTCTATTTCATGATCGGTTTGCCCACGGAGACCGAAGATGATATCGATGAGATGGTCGAGCTGACCCTCTCCTTAAAAGGGCGCATTGACCGGACACGAGCGGGGACTCATCTCACCCTTACCATAGAGCCTTTTGTGCCCAAAGCAGGCACCCCCTTCCAATGGCTTCCGATGACCAGCGACAAAATTCTCAGCCTTCGTCTCGCCACGCTCAAAAATAGCCTGGAGCCGAAGGGCATCGCAGTCAAGTCGGAGAGCGTGGCCTGGGCCGCAGTCCAGGGGGTGCTGTCGCGAGGCGACAGGAGACTGGCCCCGGTGCTTGCCGGGATGGAAGGAAAATCCCTCTCTTCGTGGCGTCGTGCGCTGGCGGAGTTTTCGCTCGATGCCGATTTCTACATCGGCAGGGAAATCCCTGTTGATGAGCGGCTCCCCTGGGCAAACATCCATTCAGGGGTTGATCTTGATTATCTGAAAAGGGAGCTTGAGCTGGCGCGTCTTGGTGAGGAGACGCCACCATGCCCGCTAGCCGAATGCCAGGAATGCGGTGTTTGCTGAAATGGATATTACACGAAATCTACGCGATGTGGAGCGTCGCATTGCCCAAGCAGCCCAGAGGGCAGGCCGGTCACCGGCAGAGATCACCATTGTCGCCGTGACCAAGGGGTTAACCGCCCAGGCTATTGAGGCTGCCCTTGAGGCAGGCATCAGGCACATTGGCGAGAACAGGGTCCAGGAGGCGAGGGGGAAGATAGCGCGCTTGTCCAACCTGCAGCCGTGCCCTACCTGGCACATGGTGGGACACCTTCAGACCAACAAGGTTAAGACAGCCGTGGAGATTTTTGATATAATCCATAGCATCGATTCGCTTAGATTAGCAGAGGCGTTGAGCGGCCGCGCTCGAAACACCGTTCCCGTGTTGCTTCAGGTCAACATCTCAGGGGAGGAACCAAAGAGCGGCTTTTCAGAGGCCGAATTGCCCAAGGCGGCGGAAGATGTCGCTCGCCTTTCCATGCTTAAGGTGAAGGGGCTAATGACCATTGCCCCCCTGGTTAGCGACCCTGAAGAGGTTCGACCCATCTTTCGAAGGCTGAGAGAGCTTCGCGACTACCTGGGCCTGGAGCACCTCTCCATGGGGATGAGCGATGACTTTGAGGTTGCCGTAGGGGAGGGGGCCACGATGGTGAGGATCGGGCGCGCCATATTCGGGGAGCGAGGGTAGTAAAAAGGAAATACATGAAACTGAAAAGGGGGATTAGTTCGAGAAAATGATAGCCAGGCGTGAGCTAAGGGTTATGTTGCAGACGGGTCACCTTACACCCCCAGATTCCCTGCTGCGGGATTTGGAGACTATTCAAGACATATCTATTGATGTGAGGCGTTTAGGGACATCCTTCCGCGGTGGAGGGGTGGCCACCTTTATCATGATCTCTACCGATAATGACAATACCGGTTTACTGGCTGACATCCTTTATAATCACACCAAGAGGCTTAAGGTGAAAGGCGGCGACGATCTGGTTATCCTCCTAGGGGGCAGAATTAATACGGACCAGGAAATGGTGAACTTTCGTGACGTGCAGTGTCAAAAGCACGTATCCTTAAAGGATAAATCTCAGGGCGAAATAAGAGGGATACTGGAGAAGGCGGATAACGCATGAAGATTGCCTTTATCGGTGGTGGGGTCATGGGGGAGGCGATGATCAGGGGGATTCTCAATAAAGGGCTGACCACGCCTCAAGACATTATCGTTAATGACGTCAGCGCCGCGCGACTAGCCAGCCTAAAAAAGGAATACAGGGTTAGAGTGACGGATGATTATGGCATCGCTGTAAAAGGCTCCAACATTGTCGTTATCGCCGTTAAGCCTCAGAATTTGGCTGAGCTTATGCCCGAACTGGAGGGTCGGTTCACCCGAGGTCAGCTTGTCCTCTCCATCGTCGCCGGGGCGGCGATGGCCACCATCGCCAAAGGCCTGGGGCATCGCTCAGTGGTTCGCGCGATGCCCAATACCCCAGCCCAGATCGGCCAGGGAATGAGCGTATGGACCGCCTCGAGCGAGGTGAGCCAGCGCCAGAAAGGGACGGCACGGTCCATCTTGGGGGCGCTGGGCCGGGAGATCTATGTGCCTGATGAGAAATACATCGATATGGCGACTGCGGTTAGCGGCAGCGGTCCTGCCTACATCTTCCTAGTCATCGAGGCGCTCGTCGACGCTGCGGTACACATCGGGCTGCCACATGAGATGGTGGAGGAACTGGTGGTACAGACAGTCCTTGGGGCAGCACGCCTTGCCCAGGAAACAGGCCAGCACCCCAAGGAGTTGAGGGATAGGGTTACATCCCCCGGGGGAACCACGGCACAGGGTCTATTAAAGTTAGAGGAGGGCGGGCTGAGAGACCTGCTCCTGCGCGCGGTGATTGCCGCATATGAAAAAGCTAAGGAGCTAGGGGGGTAAATGGACATCTTCCTCAACTTCATCGCTATTTTATGTCAAGTGCTTGCCATTATCATTTTCGTGCGGGCGATTCTCTCCTGGTTTGCCATCTCCCCCTATAGCCCGATAGTGGTTTTCCTGGATAGGATTACCGAGCCTATCCTGGCGCCGCTGCGTCGCATCATTCCCCGACTCGGCATGGTCGATATCACCCCTATGGTGGCGATCATTATTCTGTTTCTTATTGCAAGCCTTATCGATATCATCTAATGGAGGAAATGTTAAATAAACATGGATAAGGTTGCCATTGTCGCCGATAGCATAGCCTGCTTCACCAGAGAGATGGTGGAGCAGTACGGGATTCGAATAGTTCCCTCAAACATCCATTTCGATGGCAAGGTATACAAAGAGTATCTGGACATAAGCCCCTCAGAGGCCTACCGGCTTTTAGAAAGGGACCCCGATTGTTTTACTACATCGGCACCCTCCCCCGCGGATTATCTTGAGGCCTACCGTGAGCTAAGCACCAGAGCGCAAAGCATTCTTTGCATCACCCTCTCAGCCAAGCTCAGCGCACTTCACGACACGGCCCAGGTGGCAAAAGAGCAGGCTAAGCAGGAGCTTCCCCAGACCACCATCGAGGTGTTGGACTCCCGGACTTGCGCCGCTGCTGAGGGGTTTGTTGTCCTGACGGCGGCAAGGGCGGTGGCGGAGGGCAAGAGCCTGGCTGAGGCTCTCAAAGCGGCGGAGGAGGTGAGGGAGAAGCTCAATCTCCTGACCCTTATGGAAACCATCCGCTATGCATACCGATCAGGACGCATCCCTAAGATTGCGTCACAGATAGGGTCTGCCATCAGTGTCAAGCCGATATTGAGTATATCCGATGGGGCGGCGCATTTCGTGGGCATCGCCAGGACCAAAGAGCGCGGGGTAAAGCGAATCATCCAACTGATGCGAGAGAAGGTTGGGGAAAACCCGGTGCATGTGGCAGTAGTCCATGCCGATGCGCTTGAGGAGGCCCAGAGGCTCAAGGAGCAGGTAGCATCGGAGTTCAATTGCGTGGAGCTCTGGATCAGTGAGTTCAGCCCGATAATGGGCTACGCTACAGGTCGGGGATTGCTCGGCCTCGCCTTTTACGTTGACTAAGGAGGCTATGATGAGAAAAGTTGGCATTGTTACTGACAGCACAGCTTGCCTACCTGAGGAATTGGTGGCGAAGTATGATATTTGTGTAGTGCCACTCATGATAATCTTTGAAGGCAAGAGCTATCGCGACGGGATTGACATGAGTCCCGACGAAGTCTACAGGATTATGCGGCGGAGAGAGAATCTCCCTACCACCTCCACCCCATCGGCGGGGGATTTCCTCGGCGCCTATCGCCAGTTGAGCCAGAAGTCGGAGAGCATACTCTGCATCACCCTCACGTCGCGACAAAGCAAGATCTACGATACTGCGCTGGTAGCAAAAGATGTGGCCCAAGAGGTCCTCACCAACACTACTATCGAGGTCATCGACAGCCGGGCAGTAGGCGGCGCCCTGGGGCTTATCGTCCTGGAGGCGGCTCGAGCTGCCAGCCAGGGGGCAGACCTGGCTCAGGTGACTGAGGTGGTCCGCGGTATGATGCCCAGGGTAAATTTCGTTGCGATGTTGGATACCCTCTTCTACCTGGCGAGAACCGGTCGCACCGGCAGGGCACAGGCTTGGGCCGGATCGCTATTAAAGATAAAGCCGGTCGTGGAGCATGCTACTTCCACAGGAGAAACGATGCCGGTGGCGCGTCCCCGGACCAGAACAAAGGCGGTAAGTCGCCTCCTGGAGATAATGGCGGAACGGGTTGGGGACTCCCCGGTGCATGTCATCGTGCACCATGCTGATGAGCTGGAGGATGGGGAGAAACTCAAGGCTGAGATTGCCTCCCGATTTAACTGTGTGGAGCTTTATCTCACCGGGTTCACCCCTGGCATGGGGGTCCATGCCGGCCCCGGAGTGCTGGCCATTACCTTTTATACCGAAGGCTGAGGAGGCCCATTTCTGAAGCCGGAGCGGAACTTCAGGCCTCGCCACCTGTGGTGAAATCCCTGTTTTGCCCAGCCCAGATGGCCCATGATATGGCAACAAAACCGGCGTGCGACAATAGATAAAAGGCGAAAGGAACGGAAAGAGCGAAAAAGGGCATGGAAGATACCCAAACCAGGAAAGATGTGCAACGGCTGATGGAAAGCCTGGGCGAATTGCCCGAACCAACCATCACCCCGGCCTTTATTGTGGTAAGTGGCCTGCCGGGCAGTGGGAAGTCCTTCTTCTGCCGCCGGCTTACCGAGCGTCTTTTTTCGCTCTCCCCCCGCCCCTTGGCATCACCTTCTATCTCCACACATCCCCCGACCCCAGCTTTTCCCATCCTGGAGAGCGATGCCCTGAGGGGATTGCTTTTCCCCAAGCCAAATTATAGCCGTGGCGAAAGCGACCGCGTGTTTCGGGCCTGCCACATGCTCATCGAAGACCTGCTGCGAAGAGGGATCCCGCTTATCTTTGACGCCACAAACCTGATCGAGCACCAGCGGGAGCACCTCTATCACATTGCCGACAGCGTGGGAGCGAGGTTGATTATAGTGCGTGTTGAGGCACCCCCAGAATTGGTGCGCCAGCGACTCCAGGATCGCCTCTCTCACCTCGATCCGGAGGACAAATCGGAGGCTGACTGGGGGGTTTATCGGCGGATGAGCGCCGCGGCGCAGCGCATTCAACGAAACCACTTCGCTGTCGATACCTCTAGGGACATCACCCCGGTAATCGATAAGATTGCACGTGAGGTAAATCGTTGAATTTTGGGCGTTTCGGGACATTCATGAGAGGGCTGCTCCAGTAAAATTGGACTGATATCTTACTTGCAATCAGGTTCAAACAGGCGAAACCAACGAGGAGGGCGAAAAAGGAGATGGAGGTTAAGGTTGTATCAGGAGACATCACAGGGCTCCCCCTAAGTGCCATCATAGTGAATCTCTTTGAAGGGGTGAAAAACCCCGGCGGGGCCACGGCAGCGGTGGATAAAGCCCTGGGCGGGCTGATTACCCAGCTCATCGCTGAGGGGGAGATTAAGGGGAAGCGCAACGAAATCACCCTGATTCATAGTATGGGTAAGATCGCGCCGGAGAGGGTGGTCGTTGCTGGCTTAGAGAAGGAGGAGGAGATAACTCTCTCCGTGATTCGCGGGGTTACTGCCGAGGCCTGCCGCTTCCTAAGGAGGGTTGGCGCGACGCAGGTGGCGACCATTGCCCACGGCGCTGGCGTGGGTGGCATCGATGCTGAGAAATCGGCCCAGGCGGTGACAGAGGGCGCTATGTTGGGTCTTTATACCTTCCGCAAGCACCAAACCAAGGAAGCGGAGGAGGGGGAGATTGAGCAGCTGCTCATCGTGGAACGCGATGAGGAAAAGCTCGCTGCGCTGGAGCGGGGGTGCGCCGGGGGGCGAATAATGGCGGAGGCCACAAACCTCGCCCGTGATATGGCCAACGAGCCGGCCAACTACATGACCCCCACTCATATGGCGGAGGTGGCCCAAAGAGTCGCCGACGAGTGGGGGTTTGAGTGCCGCATCCTGGAGCAAGCAGATATGGAGCGGCTGGGGATGGGCGCCCTCCTGAGCGTGGCCCGGGGAAGCAGGCAGCCACCAAAGCTCATCCTCCTTAGCTATAAAGGTGGCGATCCAGCAAAAAGCCCCTTGGGTCTTGTAGGCAAGGGGATAACCTTCGACTCCGGGGGTATCTCCATTAAGCCCTCAGAGGGGCTGGGGGACATGAAGGGGGACATGGCCGGCGGCGCTGCCGTTATCGCTGCCATGCGCGCCATCGGTGAGCTCAGGCCGAAGGTTAATGTCACCGCGCTCGTGCCGGCGACGGAGAACCTCCCCGACGGCGCAGCACTCAAGCCGGGAGACATCGTACAGGCATCAAATGGCAAGACCATCGAGGTGGTGACCACCGATGCCGAGGGGCGGCTCATTCTGGCCGATGCCCTCTGTTATGCCCTCAAGTTGGGGCTCTCCCCAGTGGTGGATGTTGCTACGCTGACCGGTGCCTGTCACATCGCGCTGGGCGACCTCTGCACCGGCGCCTTCGGCAATAATCAGGAGCTCGTGGATAGTGTGATCAAGGCGGGTGAGGAAGCTGGAGAGTACATCTGGCAGATGCCTATGTATGAGGAGTATAAAGAGCAGAACAAGAGCGATATCGCCGACATCAAGAACTCCGCGGGCAGATGGGGGGGTGCGATCACTGGTGCTCAGTTCCTCGCCGAATTTGTTGAGGAGACACCCTGGGTTCATCTGGATATTGCCGGCCCCTCCCACGCCGAGAAAGACCGAACCTATCTGGTGAAGGGGGCAACCGGTGTTGCGGTGAGAACCCTGGCCAATCTCATCCTGACCTATAAATAGGGATGAGACAGCCGAAAAATTTCGAACTATTTGTAAAGGTTTCACAAAAGGGGGATTTTCCTAAGAAAGCCCCGGTTCTAAAAAGCGCTTCGAAAAGTTCAAAAAAACTCGAAAAAGGTAGCAACCAAGTAGCCTGGATTGTCTTGCAGAGCCAGATTAGTTTAAACCAGACAGACAGAAAAGTTCGAATTTTTAAACATTAAGCTACGTCAGAATGAACCCGTAGCATGCTCTGTAAAGCGAGCTTCCAAGTAGTAGAGCATATCGAGTAGTACGAAAAAGAAGGAGGCTTCTAAAATGAAGGTAAAATGGATTGGTCACGCATCCTTTCTCATCACATCGGAGGCAGGAGTGAAGATCATCACTGACCCCTACCACACCGGGGCGGGGATTAACTATGGCGAGATAAGGGAGGCCGCCGACATCGTGGTCATGACTCACGACCACCCGGACCATAATAACCTGGCTGCGGTCAAGGGGAAGCCTCAGGTGGTAAAGGGCATTGGTGCTCAAGAGGTCAAAGGGATAAGTTTCAAGGGGATCGCCGCCCATCACGACGACTCCCGAGGCAGCCAGCGGGGCCCTAATACCATATTCTGCTTTACAGTAGATGGCGTAAGGTTATGTCACCTTGGCGACCTGGGGCATCAGCTTAGCGAAGAGCAGGCTGATGATATCGGTGAACTCGATGTTCTTATGATCCCTGTCGGTGGCTTCTACACCATCGACCCCGCCGAGGCAACTCAGGTCTCAGACAGGCTTAAGCCCAGGGCAGTCATCCCCATGCATTATAGCACCGACAAGTGCGCTTACCCAATATCGGGGGTGGAGCAGTTCCTGACCAGCAAGGCCAATGTGAAGCGGATGGACGCCTCCGAGGTGGAGTTTAAACCCAGTCAGCTCCCCGCGGCCACAGAGATCGTGGTGCTCAAGCACGCTTTATAGCGAGATTCGCTACATCCCTACCCCTCAGCGTCACCGCTAGGCCCCTAAGGGGGTGTCCAGAGGGGGCTCTCCTCTGGCAGGAGTCTCCCAATCCTCAATACTATGATACCCCTAACATCAATATAGGTGCTTCCCCTTCACCTTCGGCTCGGAGCTTCACTTCACTTGCAATGATGGCACGGAGTGCTACCAACCCCGATCTATCGGGGACGGAGAGGGGATGTAATGTCACCGATCATGCGAACCAGTACACCCTGTGGCTAGTGGGAAAGGTTTGTGGTATCATGGCTATAGCTAGCTTCTCTGTTGATTATGTAAAATACAGTTACCCTTAGCATGAGAGAAAAGGCAATGAAAGAGGTCTCCATAATCTTCCCTGCACTGAATGAGGAAGAGACAATCGGAAAAATCATCGATGAGGTGCCTATAGAGGAGATAGAAGGGAGGGGTTATCGGGCTGAGATCATAGTCGTTGATAATGGGAGCACCGATAAGACCAGGGAGATTGCCGAAACAAAGGGGGCACGGGTAATCACGGAACCAAGCATAGGGAAGGGCAGAGCGATGAGGACAGCCTTCGAAGCGGTCAGCGGCGATTTCGTATTCATGATAGATGCCGACTTCACCTATCCTGCCACTTATGTCCCTCGGATGCTAGAGCTCCTGGAGGGGGGATACGATGTTGTGCTGGGATCCCGGCTCAAGGGGCAGAGGGAAGAGGGAGCGATGAGCCGGATGAATATGGTAGGCAACCATCTGCTTGCTTTACTGGCCAATTTCTTATACCGAACAGGGGTAAGCGACCCTTGCACCGGTTACTGGGGTTTCAGGAGGGACGTGGTCAAGAGCTTGAAGCTAGATGCCGTAGGATTCGAGCTTGAGGCAAACATGCTAGCAGAGATCGCCAGGAAAGGTTACCGAATAGCGGAGCTACCCATTCTCTACCGAAGAAGGCCGAATCAGGCCAAGCTGGGCTCGCTGAAAGACGGATTCAAGATAGGTCTAACGCTGATCAGGAAGAGGTTTCGATGAGACTGGCATTCCTCGCCCCTGAGTTCTTCCCCCCCATTGGAGGGGTAGGCATCTATTCCATCCACCTAATAAAAGAACTCTCGAAGCACGAAGACATGGATATCCATGTCTTTACCCCCGCTAGAGGAAAGGATTACGACCAGGAAAAGGTTCTCAACTACTTTGGGCATCGGATCAAGCTTCACAACATCTCAAACGCCCACGATGACTTTGTCTATAATTTCACCTTTCAGTATAAGCTTTTTCGAGAGCTGCCCAGATATCATCGCCAATATAATTATGACCTTATCCACTCCGCCAACCTGGTAAACATGCCGGACATCTATCTAAAGTTCAAACCGCTGGGCATCCCCTCAGTGGCGACGCTTCACACTACCATTAAAGGTCAGGTTAGGGGGTTCCTGGATGTAAGCAAGAATTTCCTCTCCTTAGCTCCCTCCGAGAGGTGGTCCCTGGCTGCCTATCCCTATATTAGCCTCATGGAGAGGATCTATCTGAGGCGAACCAAGCACATGATCACTGTGTCCCGCAGATTCGCCGAGATCCTGCGGGAGCAGTACCGCTATCGGGGGGTGATCGAGCCGATACACAATGGAATTGACCTGGAGGTGTTCAATTACCAACGAGCCAATGATCCTTATGAGAGATTCCCCCAGCTAAAGGGAAAGGGGCCGGTGGTGCTCTATGCCGGGCGATTGGTTGCACGCAAAGGGCTCAACCTATTTGCAGAGGCCATGAGCGAGCTCAGCGATACCGGCGCTCATTTCGTGTTTGCCGGTCGGGGTTCGGAGAGGCTGCTATTCGATCTGCTCCAGCGCAACGGCATCCCCGATGAAAGATATACCTACCTTGGCTTTGTTCAGAATGACCAGCTTCCCTGGCTTTACAGTCTATCCTCGATTTTTGTCCTGCCCTCCTTCTATGAAAACCTGCCCTTTAGCTTGCTGGAGGCCATGGCGATGAAGGTGCCCTGCATCGCCTCTAACGTGGGGGCAGTGAACGAGGTCATCGAGACAGGGGAGAGTGGGCTATTATTCGAAGCAGGAGATGTTAAAGCTTTGGTAAGGCATATAAAACAGCTACTGGAAAACGATGAGTATAGGATGAGGCTTGCCGAGGCAGGCTTCCGCCGGGTGAGTGCCGAGTTTACCGCAGCGACGATGGCTGAAAAACATCGCCAGTTCTACGAAAGGGTGCTAACCTCAGCATGAGACTAGCCGCCAAGTATGTGCTAAAAATCATAGGTAACTACCTTTTTCCATCGGATGGAGCATGGACACTAAACGAGTACGCAGACTGAATGTCCCTGTGACGGGGTGGGTAGACTTTCTACTGTATTTCCATCACCGGAGGATTGCTCAGGAGCTTCAAGAAATCAGTTTGCAGCTAGATAAAAGTGACAGGAGAATTTTGGAAATAGGAGCAGGGGGAAAACCATGTAAGAAGTTTTTCCCAAAAGCACGCTATATGTGCACAGATGTCGTTTGGCATGACGGGATTGACCAGCTTACAGATGTAAGCAATATGCCATACAGGGATAACAGTTTGGACCTAGTGATATGTAATAATGTGCTGGAACACATCCCAACCCCCGAAAGGGCTGTGGACGAGATTCGTCGCTGCTTGAGGCCGGAGGGGAATCTCTTTCTGGTTGTACCTTTTTTGTTTCCGTTGCACGATATCCCCCATGACTACTTCAGATTTACCGAGTATTCCCTAGCGAATCTGTTCCATGAGTGGCGTGTGATAGATATCAAAAAGGTCTATTGGCTTGGCTGTATTAGCAAGTTGTCATATGCCAGAAGATTTGTTCTCTATTATATAGTTATTGCTGCGAAGTGATGCATTAGCCGAGAAGTTGGGGTGAAGGAAGTGACCAAGCTGAAATTTCTGATGACCACCACTTTCTATCCTCCCTACCACGTGGGTGGTGCATGCATTCACGTTAAGCGGCTTGCCTACATTCGATGCTGTGTATGAGATCATAAATCAGGGGGAGAGCGGGCTATTATTCGAAGCAGGAGATGTTATGACTTTGGTGAGGGACATAAAACAACTACTGGAAAACGATGAGCAAATGAGGAGGCTTGCCGAGGCGGGTTACCGCCGGGTGAGGGCCGAGTTCACCGCAGCCAGGATGGCAGAGAGACACCGCGAGTTTTATGATAAGATGCTAAACTCACCTGGAAACTAGTCACAAGCGGCTGGGACACGAGATGGGCCTAGGATACAAAGCATTTTATAAATGGCCAAAAAGATATTTTTGGCGCCATTATCTGGTAAAGAGGATGACCGCCCGCGCTGAGTATTATGCGAGCTTGATGCCCAAGTTACTCCTAAGCGGCCTAGGCTTAGATGTCGGTTGTGGTGATGGAATGATAACGTCTGGGATCTCTACCCGCTACCATATTAACATGATTGGACTGGATATAGCAGTGCATCCAAGCTTAACTGGAGAATTTGTGAGGGCTGATGCCACCAGCCTCCCCTTCAAACCAGAGACCTTTGCCCTGGTCACCTGCCTCAGCTCCATTGAGCACATTCCAGAACGCCTAAGGACCAAGTTATATCACGAGATCTATAGAGTATTGGAGAGTGGCGGTTACCTAACGGTACAACTTCCCAACCGCTTCTTTCCTATAGAACAGCATTCCTGGCTTCCCTTCATAGGCTATTTGCCTGGCAGATTTCACGGCCTATTCTCCCATGACTATGTCGCAGTGCCATCCCGCAGAAAGCTAATAGGTGACATGCAAGCTACTGGACTCCACCTGGAGACGACAGTTCTGCTGGAAGCCCCTTATATCCCATTATTAGAGCGCTTTTTTAAGGTGGGGGTTTTCAAGGTGCTGCCTTTTGGCTATTTGATTATTATGAAGAAGCCTGCTGTTGTTGAGGGAAGAATTCCCCATTTTATCGAGGAAGGGAAAGAGCAATGAATGGCACAGTAAAGGTCGTGGTAGGCACTCCGATTTATCGTGCCGGGGCATTTATCTTGAATAAGTTTCTGGCAAATCAGAAGGAGATTCAGCAAAACTACCCCTTGTCTGAGCTGGTGTTTGCCACCAATGAAGAGGATTTTGCTAAGGATTTAGAGGGGCTGCTCAGGTCTTGGGAGTTGAAGGGGAAGGTGATACGCTATCAAACCGTCAAGCCAGATTACGCGCGGAGCAGCATATGGAACATAGCATGCTCTAGAGAAGCAATACGCCAATATGTTTTATCGCAACCCGAAGCGAGCTACCTTCTGTTTCTGGATGCAGATATGACCTTTGACCCCAATGTCATAAAGATAATGGAGCGTGAGATTCAAGGTTACGATGTCGTCAATAGCGGGTGTGCGCTGCGGGATTTCGGCATAGGCCTTGTCGTACAGGGATGCATGATGCTCACCAGGGGTACTCTTGAAAAGGTAAAGTTTAGATGCCTTGAATTCAAGAGTGGTGATGTGATACCCGAGGACATCCTGCTTGAAATGGATTTGATCAGGCTAAGGAGCAAGATCAGAAAGGGGTTTTTCCTCTCTATCAGTCACTATAAGAGTGAGAACAAGGCCAGACACATCAACCCACAGCCGGTCGGGGTGCTGCGGAGAATAGCTAACTCTGCGCCTGTAAGATATGCACTTATTAGAGCCAGCATTATGGTTCACCATGAGATACCGCGGAGGCTACAGGTTCTTCTCTATAAATCCCTGTTCAGACTCCGATGGTTCCGAGGCCACTCTTGAACTGTTTAGAGAAGTCGCCAATGGATAATCGTCCATTCGTCTCCGTCATTGTTCTCAACTGGAATGGCGAGGCATATATTAGCAAGTGCCTCGACTCCCTTCTCGAGCAGACTTACCCCAGCTATGAGGTGCTCGTGGTGGACAACGGCTCCACCGATGGCTCAATCGAGCTCCTCAGAGGCTATCTCCCACGGATAAGGCTCATCTTAAATGAGAAGAATCTAGGTTTTGCCGCAGGTAATAATGTCGCCATCAGAGAGGCCAATGGAGAGTTCATCGTCCTGTTTAATAACGATGCCGTAGCGCATGGGGAGTGGCTGGAGCGGCTAGTAGCGGGCACACTCACCCACCCTCAGGCAGATATCACCAGCGGCCCGATATATTTTTATGAACCCAGTGATGTTATCTCGTGTGCCGGGGTACGCATCGATATGCTCACGGGAGTGGGCTGGCTCCTCAGCCTTTACTCGCGGCATTTCGAGCCCAGCAATGATATCGATTATCTCATTGGCTGTGCGCTACTGGTGCGAAACCGAGTATTTGAGGAGATTGGGCTTCTAGATGAGCGGTTTTTCCTCTCTGCCGAAGATGTCGACTTCTGCCTTCGCGCCAAGCGGGCTGGATTCAGATTAAGGTTGGTTCCAGATGCCATAGTATGGCACATGATTTCGATGAGCGAGAAGCAGGTACCAGCGAGAGCTCAGCGCCAGAAAGCCAAGAGCACATTCAAACTCATTTTAAAGCTATGGCCACCTTGGTGCCTTCCGCTCACGCTCATACTCCAGCTTACCATCATCCCCATAGCCAACGTGTTGTTTTTACGGTATCCGTTCAGCTATCCCATTATGGCCTGGGGCGCTTTCTTTTCTGCGCTTTGCGAGCAGCGCCGTGACGGCTTCCGGCGCGCCTGGAGTAAAGACCTTACCTTGCATATCAGGACACTAGAATGCCTTCGCGTGTTGGGACAGCGGCTGCGAAGAGGAGAGTCCAAAATTGCCGCAGAAATGGTAGGGAAAAGGAAGCGGAGATCATAGCGATTTGAAATCTGGATATAGGTTAGACCAAAAGCAATATAGAGATTGCTCACGACCATTCATAATAGAAGGAGAGCAGAATCAATCTCTTTTCGATGAGGATTTCGAATGGTTAAGACCGCCTTTCCTCTTACCATATACGGATGCCTTCCTTCTTGACCAGGCCCCTTAAATACAAGGGAACGGAGCAGCTTGGTAAGATCCGTCTAGGAAATCGCTGAAAATTTAGCCACATATCTCAGTTCCTTCAGCTTTTCTATAC
>JABUBL010000119.1_pt1 | contig 18458 bp, 14 predicted proteins | sample 7240371 | NCBI WGS metagenome assembly JABUBL01 (sample SAMN07256343, study PRJNA390944) | subsurface metagenome | isolation source: Methane hydrate marine sediment | place: Pacific Ocean: Eastern North Pacific, ODP site 1244 | collected 2002
ATAATGTCCTCCCTGTTTGAGAACATTATAGCAGATCAAAGGTGACATTTCTACTTTGCTAAAAGGGGACATTATCACATTGCTGTTACAGGAAAAAAGATTCAATCCACAGTGAACAAAAGAAATGATGAAATTTTTAATCGCAGATGAACGAAGATTGCAATATTAAGGTCTTTGAAGAATTATGCTGTTAAGTAGAAGAGGAATTGATAAAATGGAGTATACTTAGTAGCTGCGTCTACTCACTTTATTTATTCAGTTGACCAACAAGACTGATAAGACAATTTGTTAATCGTTACCTGACTACTCGATTTCTTCCAATAATACTTCTATTGCTTTTGATAGTTGAGGGTCAGTGCTGGAGCCGTCATCTTCGGGAAGGTTTTCTACATAGATATCCGGTTCAACAGGGATATTCTCAAGGTTTTTACCACTGAGCCTATACCAACCTGTTCCCGGAACACGGAATCTGGAACCATCCAGCAATGTGATATCATTTGTGCCGATCACTGCTCCGAATGTAGGGACTCCAATAAGTTTCCCCAATTTAAGTTCCCTAAAGGCTTCAGGGAATATTTCTGCATCACTAAAGCAATACTCGTTGATGATGACGATCGTAGGCTTATCATATCTGAAAAGCGAACTGTATTCCTTTTCCCCATCCCTTTCAATAGAGTAGGCATAAGGGGCACTCCTTCTTAGTATTGTTAGAAGTTCATCGTGAATGCCTCCTCCACCGTTGTACCGTATATCTATAATGAGACCATCCTTATCCATTTCTTTATATAAGTCCTTTTTGAATATTTTCAGATTCTCTCCCCCCATTGAAGCAATGTAGAGATATCCAAGCCTGTTATTACTCTTTTTATAAACACTTTCTCTATTTGATTTTATCCAGTCCTTGTCCACTAAACTCCAAATTGACCGAGGATCTGTTGGCTTAACCTTTACATCCTTTTCCTTTCCTTTCTTTAGAACGGTAAGCATAACATCTTTATCATTCTTATTCCTAAGGAGTGCATAAATGTTCTCTTCTTTTTTTATTTTATTACCATTGATATATGTAATTATGTCCCCTTTATTAATACCAACCTTTTCCTTGCTTGAAGGAGAATCCGGAATTATATCCTTTATCCTGATACCTTCTCCTTTGTATTCAGTATCATACACTATCCCAAGAGCGCCAGTAGTCTCACGTATACCTTCTCTCTTCCATATACCAAGATGTGAAGCATTCAGTTCTCCAATCATCATTGATATTACACTGTTAAAACCTTGTGTTGTTCGCATATGGAGAGCAAAATCTTTGTATTTATGATACATAGGATCCCAGTCGACACCATGGAAATCGCTGTCGTAAAACCCATCCTTGAGTGCCCACCATGCTTCATTGAACACCTGTTCTCTCTCTTTATCTCTGTCTATTTCTATCTCTACATTAAAACTGTGTGGAACCGATTTTGTAGAGGAAATATCTGCATGAAAGATGCTTCCTTTTCCTGAAAGATAGAATATTATCTTCCTGTCCTTTGTAATGAAGAAGTGTTTTGGATGTACATCATTCTTAGTGAGCCGTTTTAATTCCTTCCCCCGCCAATCGACAGTCCAGATATCATGCTCATCCTGGGTTTCAGAATAGATTGCGAACTGTTTACCATCAGGAGATTGTGTAACATAATTGTAATATCCCGATACTTTCGTGACTGTATGAATCCTATCTTCTATGTCCTCAAAATCTATTCTAACCGTAACGTCTCCCTCCGTTGAATCTGCTTCTTCCTTTTCCCAGTATTCCTCATCCCTTTCCTCGTCTTCTTTGAGAAGAAATACATATTTCATCCATAGATCACCAGTTGCATTCCTTGAAGCGAAGGCAATTCTTCCACCATCTGCACTCCACATGGGTTTGTAATCATCATTTGGATGGTTAGAAATATTTATGGGTTTCTTACTACCATCTGCAGGTACAATGAAGATATCTTCACGCCAGCTGAGAGTGGTTCTGCTGTAAGTAATCCATTTACTGTCAGGAGACCAATCAATCCATAGAACATCATTTTCAGGGCATAATTTCTTGCTATTCCTCCCGTTTTTATCCATCACATAGAGTTCTCTTTTGTGCTTAAAATAGGCAATTTTCTCTCCGTCCGGTGAAAAGCGGGGTTTGATTTCAGTCTCTTCTGTATCCAGAATTTTTGTTGTTTTATAAACAAGGTCATCGTAAAACCTTTTTTCGTTTTTGGGCTCTATGGTGTAAATATCCATATCCCCATCTTCCGTAGATGAATAAATTAGCATCTCTTTTTCGGGATGCCATGAAATGTGTTTCTCCAGATAGGGTGTGTAGGTAATTCTTGTAACTTTTCCTGTCTCTTTATCCTTTTTTAACTCCATTACAAAGATTTCACCGTGGACAATGAAAGCGATTTCTTTTTCATCAGGAGAAAGTGCAAACTCAGATATATCACTGGTAAATGTTTTGAAATGAAAAGGATTATCTTTGTAATCTTCTGTAGTGGTAATAGACAGTTTTTTCTTCTCACCTGAAAGGACATTATGTGTGTATAGATATCCAAACGCTTCATATACAATTAACCCTCCATCCCAGGAGATTTCCGGAAAATGAATATCTTCCTTTTCATATGTTAGCTGTTCAGGAGATTTCCCGTCAGGTTCCATCCTCCAGATATTGTTGACAAGCACTTCTCCCCTATTGCTGAGAAAATATAATTTTCTATCCATTTGTGAGTACATTGGATATCCGTCTCTTCCGGGAGAATTGGTTATCTTTTCTGATTTACCGTCAGGCAGTGTTTTAACCCAGATATCACTGTCTGCACCTCCTCTGTACTTTCTTCTCCACCAGGATGCACCACCTCTTACATAAAAGAATTTTTTCCCATCAGGAAAGAAACAGACCTCTCGTGCTCTGAAGTTTGTAATCATCTCAGGGAGTCCGCCTTTTACTGATACTCGGTAAAGAGATGGCCTTAAGGTATTTCTATAGGAACCGAACAGAACATATTTACCATCGGGTGTCCAGCCATAAGGGGCATCGTGTGTGGAATAGTAGGTGAGACGTTTAGGAGGACTGCTACCGTCCGAAGGAATAATACATATATCGTTGCTTCCCCATCTATCTGTTGCAAACGCAATCCATTCTCCATCCGGTGACCAGAATGATCTGCTATCGTATCCTTCACTTACAGTTAATCTCTCTGCTTTGCCACCATTGGCATTAACAATCCAGATGTCGCCGTAGTATGAAAAGGATATCTTTTTGCCATCTGGTGAAAGTGCAGAGAATCTTGCTCCCCAAACCTCACCAGCATTTACAGGTACACCCAATAATAAAAAAATAAGAAAGGCCAAAATAACTGTATTAAAATTTTTCATAAATGGAATATAAAGCAATTTTACCTTTTTGTCAAGTGGTAGATAGACAGAAAGGGGACAGGCTACTTTTTCGATTTAAGGGATATTATGATTAAGGCGATTCAATAGGTTTGCCGACGGTTTTCAAAAGGGAGCCATGATGATGAAAAAAGTAGCCTGTCCCCTTTTTTGTTTACCTTAGAATCAGGAGTTTGTAGATTCTTGTTGGGTTTTCTCTTCTTATAAAATATATCCCTGAGGATATGGAGAGTATCTCTGCTAGATTCACTCTTCTGCCAGATATATTGTAAGCAATTACTTCTCCCTTTTTCAGTAACTTGATGAATTCTGAATAAAGGAGGATATTGCTTTGCTTCTCTACTGGCTTTATTTCTTCTACTCCTCCACTGTGGTTCGGGAAAAGGTCAACCCATCTATACCAGTAAGGTGTTTTGTTAGCAGCATTATGGAGTGAATCTGCGAATGAAATGGCAAACATTGAATCATTGGGTAAAAAGAGCATAGTCTGAATCGTGTTATATGAGGAGACAGCCCGCATTATGTTGAACATGCGTTCTGTTGTTATATTTGAATCAGCATTGATGGAATCGAGTACAATACTATAGCGTGGGTCGTAGATTGGAGCATAGTTTACCTCTTCATGGTTTAAGAGAAGCAGATTCCAAGGCCGTAGATTCGTATCATTCTCTGCTGTTCTGAAGGTATCGCCTGATTCGTTTACGCATTCAATTACTGCTGCGGCTATAGTAGAAGAATCTATATAAGGGACCATGGTATGACAGAGCCATGAACCTGAGTTGGGACTATCGATACATTTTTCGAATACATCTCTATAGTTAACTGTATCATTACCATTGTAATCCGATATTTCAAGTATCTCCCTCTGGGTAAACTGAAATGGTTCAAATTTTGAACTGAAGTTTATCGTGTTTGTATGGTATCCCATATTCATTTCAACTGCAAGCATATCCTCATTCATACCGGAAATAGATGATATTATGCCAGGGTATCCGAAACCGACCCAGTCTTTTCCAGTATCGGGGTCAAATGTCATTATCAGTGCATTTCGGAGCATCATCTCTGTATGTGTGAAATCAAGGTTTCTTCCCATTATAATATCTCCATTAAGTAGTGTATCTACCAATGTAGCATTGCCCCAGGAGGAGAGAGAACTGCAACCGAAAGGATTTAAGTAAGAAAAGATATAGCTAATATCACCAAAGGAATTTGTAATTAATACATCTGTCGAATCCATATTCCTTGAGAGTGAATCAAGATAAATGCTTAAACCGGCATCAAGGATACCGTCCAGCAGTCCTTTTGCTTCGGTTCTGTAGTGAGAAGGAACAGTGAAATAATTCCAATACTGGTTGTATAGATATGTATACACTGCTGGTGATATACCCAACCCGTTGAACAAATAATCTACAAAAAGGTCGATAATCCGCTGGTTGAGTAGGTAACCCTGGGCATATCCCATCTCATAGTTATTCCCCCACAGGTTCAAGATTTCCTGTTCACCATTATATTCGATAGAGCCGTTTACACCAAATGCTAAAAAGGGGATTAAAAGAAAAATAACAGTAACAGTTATTATTCCCGTTTTCATACAATTATTCTATCAAATTTTTAATTTCCTGTCAATCTCTTTTCACAATTCCAGATTTTTTCCTTGACAATCCTTAATAACTATGGTATGAGCTAATTCATTATACTACAAGCAATGGATTTATGAGGATGAATAAAGCTGGATATATTTGTAGAAAGGAGGTGACACAAGATGATAAAATGGATATTAGTAATATTGCTCGCGACAACTATGTTCTTTGGGTGTGGCAAAGAAAGCCCTACTGCTGCTCCCACACCGAATCAGCCACCTGTGATAACTGATACTCACTGTACCATTGTCGAATATACATCTGGGTATGGTCCTACAGGTATTATTTATTGTAAAGTGACTGACCCTGATGGTCTGGATGACATAGACGAAGTTAAATGGATTTCTGATGTTGAAGGCATGAACCCTCAGATTACTCAATTATATGATGATGGTTCTCACGGTGATCCAACTGCTAACGATGGAACATACTCAATCGATTCTTCCAATTATACCGTATGGTTCTACTGGGGGGATGGTGTGCATGATGGCTTAGGACCAGTTTACACCTTTGAGGTAGAAGATAAAGCGGGTCATTCAGATGATACTGACCCTTTAGAGTATTGACCATTTTACTGTTTCTTCGGGTTTGCACTTCCTGTTAAAATAGGGACACCCTCCTACGCGTAACGCTTCGGAGGACAGGCATTCTATTTTTGAATCATCCGTCTTTACTGGGTCTACCTCTGGGGCAAGGTATAATTTTTCTCTTAATTATTGATTCAATCTTACGTTGAAATTCTATACTACCAAGAGGAAATCCTTGTTGAGTCATTCGTCGAATTGTATCAAGCTCAAGCGTAGTACATTCATTTCTTATATAATCCTTATAGCGACTCAGGTCTCCTAATTCTAATATTTCCCTTGTACTTATTAATGGATCTTTAGCCCCCAGAATATGTGCCCTGGCACTGGACCATTTGTAGTCCTCGGGTCTTTTTACTAATCCTGCTCTTACTGAATTCTGTTCAATGTAACGCATAACATTCCAAAGATACGAATCTTTATCTATTATAGATGAATGGTATCGGCATTCCCAGAGACGTCCAGTTCGTTGATATTTTCGATTGATCCGTTGTGTATGGCAAAGACTTATTCCTTGCATAGCTTTTGCCAAGCTGTTGTCTTTAGTTGGCTTAATTAAAAGGTGTACATGGTTTGGCATGAGTGAATATGCAAGAATGGTACATTCCCATTTATCACAGTATTTTTTAACAAGACGCAAATACTTGAACCTATCTTCATCTTTAAAAAAGATAGATTGTTTGTTGTTACCTCTATGGACAACGTGATAAAGCCATCTTGGAATTATTACCCTTGCTAATCTCGGCATCTTAGTAGCACTCTATATCATAATTATGTTTTTTTGTCAATATAAAATAAGAATGTAAGAAATATAAGGGTTTATAAAATGGGATGTGTCCCTATTTAATTCAAGTGAAACTTTTGTAAGAATTTTACGTAATATTATAAAAGGAGGTTCTATGCACTTTTTGTTACTGTATTTACTTACGTTAAATAATATTAGTGATAAAGTTATTGAAGCGCGGTTTACAGATACCCCACCGAGGATTGATGGTATTATTGAGGAAGTCTGGCATACAGCAGACTCGGTTTATGATTTTATCCAGTTCGTTCCATATGAAAAGGAAAAACCAACAGAGCGAACTGTTGTTTATGTATTACATGATAGGGACAACCTCTATTTTTTATTCCACTGCTATGCGCAAAAGCATAAACCAATTGCCTGTTTGACTGCTGATGAGGATAACATTACGATAGCTATTGATCCTTTTGGCAGTAAGACGACTGCTTATTACTTCACAGTATATGCGAGTGGAATCATTCATGATGGCTGGGTACTCGAAAATGGACGCGTAAAAGATGATTCATGGGAAGGCGTTTGGTATCGGGCATTAAAGCTATACGATGACCACTACGACGTAGAGATAAAGATACCATTCAAATCAATCCGGTATAAAAAAGGACTTAATGAATGGGGAATAACATTTGTTAGATATATAGCTCATAACAAGGAAACAGATTGCTGGAGTGAATTCTTACAGGCAGAAGGGGATCTGGTTTCTAAATATGGAATGATGACAGACATAAATCCTCAGACCAAAGGGTACTATTTTGAACTCTATCCTGAGGGATTTGTTAGATATGACAAGTATGCAGGTGAAGAAGGGGAGACAAAATTGAGAGGAAGTCTAAACTTCAAATGGGATATTACCCCTCAGACAACCGTTAATACGACAGCCTATCCTGACTTTGCACAGATTGAATCCGACCCGTTTACATTAAATCTATCTCGATATCCAACCTACTTGAATGAAAGGAGACCTTTTTTTCTCGAGGGGATGGATATTTTCCGAATGTCTGACTTTGGAGAAGATGGAGAGTTTTTTGACCCTCTTAATATCTTCTATTCAAGAAGGGTTGGTAAATCACTGAATGGTGATGCTGTTCCAGTCCTTGGTGGAATGAAGGTGACTCATAAAACAGAGAAGTGGAATTTCGGGATTCTTGGTGCATACACCGATTCACTTGATGTCGAACCGGAGAAAGGTTTTGGCGTAGTTAAACTAAAGCGTCAGATTCTGGACAACTCTGACGTTGGGATTCTTTTCAGCGGTTCAAGGGCTGATAAGGATAATTATAACTATGCACTTGGGTTTGATGGTGTCTATCGTAGTGGTTTTAATCAGTTTGTTATTCAGACTGCTTTGAGTGAGAGAAATAAGAAGCAAGGATGGGCGGTTTCAACAGGATATATTGGTTTCGTTAAGAGTTTTAAAGTTATGGCATCATCTGAGGTGGTGCATGATTCTTTTGATGTGGGTGATATTGGTTTTGTCCCCTGGGCAGGAACGAAAAAATTTTCTATTACGACAGGTCCATTCAAGGTCTATAAAAAAGGTTTCCTCAAGAATCTTTTTTATGGACCCGGTATAGTGATTATTCAGGAACCTGGCAATACGGAAAACAGGACAAGACTTGGTTGTTTTACCTTTAATCCCAATTTTCGTAATAACTGGAGTTTATATTTAGAGATAAGAGCTGGACCTGCATATGAGGCAGATACAAGTTACTTCTACCGCAGTCTCAATATCAATACTTGGGGGAATATTGCTGGACAGTTCTTTAATCTAGGCACTAACTACAGTTACACTTATAATTACTGGCGTGGTTTTCTGGCTGATCAGTTAGCAATTTGGTCACGTGTTGGGTATAGCATAATACCAGAAGTGTCGCTCTCCCTGAATTCAAATGCATGGGTTGAGTGGGATACCCTCAGTACAGTTATTGCAGTCACAACTGCTGCAACACCAAGGATTGATATAAGATTCAATGCTGATATGAGTCTGAGTGTTTTCAATCATTTGCTGTTTGAGACGCCTGAAACAGATTTTGGGGGGACAGACTTATTATCTAATCGTCTTGGTGTACTCTTTTCTTGGAACTTCAAGCCCAAGAGCTGGCTCTATATAGCATTTAATGATTACCAGGTAGCGGATGAAGATGGAAAATTACGACTTCAAGATCGCATTGGTGCAATAAAGGCAAAATACCTCATTTACTTTTAAACTGAAATAACGAAAAATCCCTAAATCCGAAAACCAAAGGGCAGGTACAAAACCTACCCCTACAAAATTTCACTTCAGGAATAATTGGGAATGTAAAAATCCCGGTCAACTGTTAGTTTTGAGTCTTCCGGTGTTTATCCTTGTACATTTCCTGATCGGCAATGGCTATCAGTTTGTCTACAGATTTTTCAGCATCTGGATTATATTCAGCAAAACCACAGCTTAAGCTAATTATGTAAGGTTTTATCATTTGGGCATTGAAAGCTGTTAATTTATTCGCAATGCGTTCCCAGACGGACTTAGCCTGATCAATTGAGCACTGCGAAAGAATCATTAAAAATTCATCTCCCCCCAACCTGCAGACAATATCAGCTTCCCGAGGTGTTTCTTCTAAGAATTTGCTTATGAGTTTTAAAGCTTCATCGCCTTCTTGATGTCCATATGTGTCATTGATATCTTTTAGACGATCCACATCTACATAGCAGATACTCAATTTTTGCTTATTCCTTCTCGATACTTGAAGTTGTTTGCCAAAAAGAAGGAGTGCATGCCCTCTGTTCAAAACTCCTGTCAGTACATCTGTTGTAGCAAATTTTCTCAACTCCTCCTCGGTTCTCTTTCGAGCAGTAATATCTATCATACTACCTTGAATTGCAGGATTTCCCTCGTAGATAATTCTGCTTCCGGACGTTTCTATGTCGAAAATTGTCCCGTCCTTTTTAACGCCTTTGAACTCATATTGAATAGATCCTCCCTCTCCTGATTCTCTCAACTTCACCTGTTTGTCTACGAGTTCCCAACTCTCTGGTGCAACCAATTCTCTGATATGTTTTCCTATCAATTCCTTAGAACTTGTGAAGCCAAACATTTCAACAAGTCTCTGGTTGCAAAATTTGAGAATATGACTCTGTGTAATATAAAGTCCTACGAGAGAGTTATCCACCACCCTTCTGTATTTTTCTTCACTTTCTTGCAATGCCTGCTCAGCTTTTTTCTTCTTCGTAATATCTTCCAGAATACCATCGAAATATGCAATCTTTCCGCTCTCATCTGCAACAGCCCGAGCACTGAGAGAACCCCAGAAAACCGTCCCGTCCTTTCTCTCAAACTGAACTTCATAATGTGAGATTTCGACTGTAGAGCTAAGTGTTTCTATGAATTTTTTTCTATCATCCTGATTGAGATACAAATCTGAGACGTGCATTTTGGACATTTCCTCCGGGGTTTCATATCTGAACATCTTTACAAGAGCAGGATTTGCTGATAGAAGACGTCCACTAGGGTCTGCAGTAGTCCGGAATACTCCGACAGGAATGTTGGAATGAAGCGTTCTATATTGTTCCTCTGACTCCCGTAGCGCCTCCTCTGCACGCTTACGCTCAGTAATGTCGATGTCTACACCTCTGTATCCAATAAGATTACCCTTGCTATCGAGTATGGGAGATCCACTTGTCGAGAGCCAGACTGTTTTACCGTTCTTATGCACGTTCTTATTAATGAATTCACGGAACGATTGTTTTTTGAGGAACACATCAACCGCTGCCTTCTTCAGTCCTTCACGTTCTTCAGGATGGAATAAGTCATAAAAATGTTTTTTTAGAACTTCCTCAGGTTTATACCCTAAGATCTTCTCAACAAGTGGGCTAGCGTAAGTGTATTTTCCATTATCGTCAACTTCCCATATCCACGCCAAAGCATTTTCGGTAATGATTCTAAACCTTTCCTCATTTTCCCGCAATGCCTCCTCTGTCCGCTTAAGCTCAGTTCTTGATTTCTCCAATTCAGTAATTTGTTGGCGTATTTCATTCAATTCATTTATGAGTTGCTCTTTTGTCTTGTCTTTATCGTTCATCTTGTTTGAGCCTTTTCTTCACTTTAAATACTTCCTTTTAGATTTTCTTGCATATTTGTATATGAAGTTATCCAATTCAAAATTTGGCAGTTCTATCTGGTTTGTTTCTATCTGCAAATACCTTTGGGTGTGCTTCCGATTTAGCATTGTATAAGAACACTGACAAATTTTTCATTTTCTCTATATTACAAGATATTTTAGAAGATGTCAAGGTAGAATTTCATCCCGATTTTCTTATTTCAGATATTTTGTAATAACAAATAATCTAAAAAGTGCGACGTCGCACTGTGTTGTTTTATTAATTCAATATACTACTCTTTTTTTGCTTGGGAATAATATTTATGTGTACCACTTGCGTATCCCTTCTCAGCTCGCTCCAAATTGAATTTTATCCATCCCTCCAACCCAATTTTCTTAAATCTTTCACAATCTTCCAATTTGTCAGGATGATTTTTTAGAATCCATGCAAAATGCTCACCTGTGAAATCACTAAAAACATCCTTTACGACGAGCCATGTATTGTTAACCAGTTCTGATAGTTCCTCAGCAGAGTAAAGCCTTTGATATGGTAAATTTATAAATGGTTTCCTCTTTGAACTTGCAGGTTACAAGCCATATTTCCCCAGGTCAAATTTGTAAATCATCTTGCCCCTTATATCTTTGTGTAAAATCCTCGCCTCCCTTCCATTGAATTCAGATTTCTCATCTATTATTGTTACTTCATTCTCATTTGAGCCTTTAACTTTTTTTAACGAATGTTTACCGTCTCTAAGGAATAGAATTACATCTCCTTCTTGAATGTTTAATTTAAAAAAGCGGTTGCTTAATATGACGACAATATCACCTTTATTTATATGTGGTTCTAGAGAGCCTGTGGTCATTCGAAATGTGGATAGCAAAAAAAATAAGGCAAAAACGAGCAAAGTAAAAAAAGTCAATATACAACCAGAAATAATAATTACTTTTTTGAAATTTAAAGATATGATTGGAGGAGAATTTATAAGCAATGATGGTTTTCTTATTTTACCTTTTGTCTTATACAAAAATTCAAAAAAACAGATGATTAATAACAAAAAGAAAGCAATACCCATATATAGAATAATCCTTTCATTGTTTAAAAAGGATGCGATTGTAAACGCAGTAGCGTTAATGCACACATGAAAGATAATGGGAGATATAATGGAATTGGTTCTTATGATAAGGAAACCTGCTATGACACTTATAATGAAAATTTGAATGAATCCCCACGGGTTCATATGATAAATAGTAAAAAGTAATGAGGTTAGAAGGATACCTCTCCAAACACCTTTTTTCTCAAGCGTTCCCTGAATAGCTCCACGAAATAATATTTCTTCACATAAGCCGGGAAGCAAGGCAAAGAGAATGAGAAAAACTGGAAGCTCAGAAAAAGTTTTTGGTAATATCTTTAAGAAAAAGCTTACTGCTGGATTTTTCCCAAATATTCTTTCCAGTAATCCCGACACTAAAGCATCAATTACAACCACCAACCCCCATGACAATACACCCAGTATAGCACTCCTTAATGCCAGGGAGAAAGATATTTTTCTGAATCTAAAAGATTCTTTTATGTCTACCCTCTTAAGTTTTACAAATAAAAGAGCAGGTAATAATATTAAAAATATCTCGGTAATGAATATACCTAAAAATATAGATTTAAGTTGGGTTATCGAGCCAACAGTAATTACTAAAATCCAACTAATTAGTAAAAGAACTAAAGCATCTGAAATTGATTTAGTTGGTTCGTATTCTATACAACTTGAATTCTTTCGAAAAAACAACTTTTCTTCCCATTCATTTTTTATTTTTATTTAAGAACTAGGGATCTCATATTTGGTATTGTAAGTTACTTCCTCCCTATTATTATCAATTGTGTTGCTCGTAATATTCCTTTTTCATACAATCTGTTTTTAACGTATCCTTGTTCTCAACGTATTCAGTCATATCCGTGATTTCAATACCTGTATTACGGATACTGTTAATAATTTCCTGTATTTCAGATTCCATCTATTTCTGCACCACGAACCATATACGAGGGCTTTTTTCTTTGGGTTCACTCATTTCTTGCAGACTCCCCCAACATGCGAGTTCCTGTAAGCCAGTTTTCTTCAAACATTTCCTTATTTCCTCCAGGGAATATCCCCGCTCCTTGTGTTCTTCATCCATCCGCATCCACCCATTCTCATGCTTTATGAATCCAGTAATTCTAAGAATAGCTATGTTTTTATCATTGTCATAACTCGGATGGTGAATTTCAAATAATTCGTGAGTATCTTGTTGAACATAGCAAGGTTTTCGCTGCCAGTCAACAGCTAAGCCAAAGATAGTGTTCATGTCAAAGATGAAAATTCCAGCTTTCTTCAGTGCTCGCCATACTCCGGCAAAGGTCTTTTCCAAATCTTCCAACTTCAAGAGATAATTGAGGCTATCAAACCAACATGTTACAAGGTCAAACTCCTCTTCAAATGAGAGGGATCGCATGTCTTCATTCAGAAACTCCACACTAATATTATTCTCTTCAGCGCGTTCTCTGGCAAATTGCAGCATATGAGTGGATATATCAACACCTGTTACCTGAAAGCCTTTCTTTGCCATAGTAACCGCAAATGTTCCCTCACCGCAAGCTAAATCCAAGAGTGCCTGTGGCTTTGCACCAAATCGTTCAAGTAAAGAGGGAAGAAGTTCCGCCATTCTCTCGCTATATTGAGAGTATTCCCCCTTTTTATAAAAGTATGCGAATCTTTCATAGATGTTCATATTCTATTACCCCTACTGTTCATCTAACGCTGGTATTATATGAAAGTCTCCTTTATTTTCAAATCTCTATTCCGTAAAATAAACTTAATATCCGTTTTGCGGCTGGTACACCTAACCGAATGTAGTCATCCTGCAACTTTGAATTGTCATAATGAATATTCTTAAATGAAAAACTTATATCTTGTGAGTCAATCTCAGCTAAACAAAAAGACATTATAGATTCTTTTGAACACCCAAGTGAACCTGGATTGATAAAAGTTTTATTTCCCCAATAATTAATAAAAGCTTGAAGATGAGTATGCCCGAATAGAATATAATCAGCATCCATACTGTCATAGTCTTTCATGAAATCATCCAGTGGTTTCCCTTGATATAGCAAAGGCATCTCTATTGCGTTGTATGGACGAGAATGAATCATTAATACCTTTTTTTCGTTTATGCTTAAAATATTTGATTTCGAAATCTGACTAAGCTTACCCATTAATTCTGGCCCAATTTGCTCTATTGTCCAATCCTGATGAGCATATTCATCTTCAGGAAAAGAGGAGGGATTTCGGTCCAACAATGACAACTCATTATTTCCCAGGATATTTATGAATCTTTTGTTCGAAAAAATAATTTCTGTGACCTCCCTCGGGTACGGTCCTATTTGTAAAAAGTCACCAAGATTTAATATGTCTGTAACCTGAAAATGCTTTTTTAAATATTCCAAAAATGCATTTAACGCATAAATGTTAGCATGTATATCTGAAACAATGGCGATTCTTTTAGTTTTCACTAATCTTCCTCCCTGTGGGCTTTTCATATAAATCATTCATATAAGTAATATTGCAATTATCTTCACTTGATGTAACAGTTTTTTTTTACACCAAAGAAATCGAAATTTTCAAGGACTTTACTACAAACAACTTTATTTGTCAACATCATCTTTTAAATCCTGCCAAAGTTCATTTGTCTTCTTTTTTAGACAGGATAACAGGATAAATAGGATTAGAATATGTAGTCAAGTTTTAGACTCGAGGAATTGCTTTAATCGTGCTGATTCGAGTTCAATTTCTTTTTGCTCCTTCGATTTCAAAGGTTCAAAGGGAGATACAGTAAATGATTTATTAGTAATCTTGAAATTCCAGGTTCCTATTACACGCCCATTGAACAGGATTGTAGGTGCTACATCTGCCAAGGGGAGAAAAACGTTTTTTCTATAGTTATCATTTAAGATGCGTGATTTATTTTTATGTCCCATGATCAGAGAGTCGAATTCCGGGAGGAAACGAACTGGCGGTCTCTTTTTTATACTTATACCATCAAGCACAGCAAGGTCTTTCTTTAATATCCAGAAAGAGCCTTTTAAATCCATAATTTGCACTTCTATCAGTTTTTGTTTTATATCCTCGAATATTCTTTTCGAATCGGTTACCATAAAACCAGACCAATATGCGAAGTCCTGCATCGATGCTGGACCATAACTGTGGAGATATTTTAAGAGGAGTTCTCTTTTTGCCTCCGTCTCATCAATTTTGTTTAAATCAATTCCTTGTAGCCAGTGCGCAACCTTCGTAAAGCGATTTTCCCTAAAATGATACCAGGAACCTGCTGGCTCACTATGGCAGAGAAACCCTTGATAACTCAATTCTCTAAGTGTGCGACTCAAAATAATTTTTTGTTCCTTTCTTGAATACCCCGTTAACAAGTGGTTGACCATTGGCAATAGCTCCCTCTTTGTAAGTGATGCTCCCTCCAGTATATCAATGATTCTTTTCTGGAGTCTTGTTTTTTTTTGAAGAGAGAGTCCTAAGCCATGTTTTTGTAAAGTGTGATGCCAACCTTCGACCAGATTTCTACGAAGGGCTTTTTGGTAAAAAGAAAAGTCCTTTACCGGAACTATATGAACTGTTCCTCGCATAAGCCAGGTCTTGACGAGTTGACGATCTTTATAGAGTGCTTTGGTAAGAATTTCCTTCTCAAACCCTTTAATTCTACTCCATAGTGAGATATACGGAGCTCTTGCTGTCTGCGCATTCAAACCACAGCATTCACTAACCACTTTCACAACATTGTTTTGCTCTTCATTATTTAATAGGAAATGAGATTTTAAATAAAATCTATTAACATGTTTGATATTATATTCCAATTATTTGTTTCCTTACTTGACAGGACTACATGATGAGGATTAAAATATCATGTCAATTAGCCTGCCTGTGCGAAGTGAGTAAGTTTACGGGGTAAATCCTGTTAAAATTTGTTTACCTACTTTTTCAGACAGGATAAGTGGTTGCATAAAAGAAAAAGGGAGGGTTCCAATGAGACCCTCCCTTTTATGATATATAGACTGTTACCTCGTCAGTATCAGTTTCTTTGTGGCTGTGAAGTCCTCTGTTTCCAACTTGTAGAAATAGACTCCAGGAGAGACCTTAATTCCACTTTCGTTTCCCCCATCCCACACTACGGTATGAGCACCAGAGCACACGTCGCCAGTCACAAGAGTACGAATATGCCTACCTGTTACATCGAAAATCCTTAAGCTCACTTTGCTTTTTACAGGTAATTGATAACTAATAACGGACGACTGATTGAATGGATTGGGATAGTTTTGCTTAAGTTCATATCTCAACTGTTTTCCTGTGGAACGTTCTTCTTCCACTCCAGGAACAACAACAAAATTCGCACAAAATTCAGAGGTATTAAAATTCGTATCTGTTGTTGTGGCTGTTATGAAGTCACCGTTTACAAGTCCTAAGACCGTGATATTCCAGTTACCCGCTGCATCCGGGATCGTTGCACCCAGATATATTGCTCCTTCACCATAGTTTGTTGGGTCAGGTATTGCAAAAAATACTTCGACAGTTGCCTGATTGGTTGGAGTATCTATGTTTAGCGTGCCTGCAATTGCTGTCTGTCCAGAGCCAGCATCGTAATTAGCGCTCAATATAACAGGGAAATTTAGCTCCTGGTTTGGCCCTGAATCTGGGTCACTAGGATCGTTTAAGGTCACACCGTTATTTTGCAGGTCTATTCCCAGTCCATTGTTGTTATAAATCGAATTCTGATAAATCTGATTTCCGTCAGCATTGAAACTGTTGATATAGTCCTCCCATACAGCAACTCCGTCCCCTCCATTATAGGCGATTATGTTGTTTGGTCCAATCCAGTTTAAGTCAGCACAACCCCATTGGGTGGGTCCATACTCACCGATAGCTACGCCATGGTAAGTGTTGGGTAATGAAGCCAGATTTATATCCAGTCCAATAATATTATTACTGATCCAATTAAACTGGGTCTGGATAGGAGGAGCAGGATAGGGTTCATTGTTGAATCCCTGTATACCTACCCCATCGTAATCGTTTCCGGAGATAAGGTTGTTATCCACAAGATTATCATGGGTGCCTTCGCACAAACATACCCCCTCATGAATATTACCTTGATCAACCATTCCCGTAATATCGGTACCGATGTAATTACTGATAACATAGTTTCCGTATACATCCCCGGGGACCTGGGGACCAATTATTGCAACACCTTCTGCATAATTTGCTGAAATGAGATTCTCTTCAATGTGATTGTCAAAAGCTATCGATGAGATCACCTCTGGTATATTGTGGATACGAACACCAGCCCAGGGGCTTGTCGTGACACGACCATTCCCTTTAGGTCCCATTCCACTTGGGTCCATACCTATTATATTCCAGAGTATCTGGTTATGGTTCGTGTTTTGCATAGGTCCTGCTTCAATAGAAATCCCATCTGCCTCAAAATTGTTGATTATCAACCCCTGAATCACGTTGTTATTAGACTTAATCCATATACCGTGGGCCATACCAGCACTGATTCCATCGATCTCTATCAGAAGATTTAGTGTAGCCGGAGGATTGCCTCCAACTGAACCACCAGGAGGTTGAATTAATCCATCAATAAGAACACCAGATGTATCTGTAAGTGGAGGAAGCTGGGAAAGAGGGAAAATGGTATGTAGTCCAGGAGGTGCAATATTAAAATCTATAGTATCGTGGAAATTCGGGGTAACAGTATTGGCTGAAGTTATAGCCCATCTGAGACTCCCTGCCCCAGTGTCATTTGTGTTTGTCACTGTATAGATAGCACCTTTTAGATTTCCGGGAGCTAAGATTATAAAAGTTAAGAGGATGCAAAGTAAGAACATTATTGTTTTCATTTATACTCCTTTCTTTTCTTCCATTCAAATTGAGTTCTATTAGATAAACCTCAAAACGTTCTTATTCAATCACCTCCTCTCTTTTATAATAACCAATAAGATAATGTTTCATAGAAGTATAATTTTTAATAATATTACTAATATAGTATGGATAATAGAAAGTCAAGAAAAAAATCACCACAGATTTACACCATTAGATAATTATAATTTGAGGGAAAACCACAGGAGAGATACGTGCAGCCCTTCAACTATCATTCCTGAGGTGGTTCATAGATTTTTAGCTTACTCGTCCAGCTATCACGCCATTCTATCTTTTCAGTAAGAATTTTCAGCAAACAAAACTCCTCAGACTCTGGACCATTTGGGAAATGTTGAGCAAGGTCGAATGTAGCCAGTCCCCACACCCTCTTTTTCTCTTCCAAATTTTCTATTATTTCTACTTCACCGATGACAGTGGCAGCTTTGTTTCCATTGGGCTGTTCCACAAAAGCAAGACAAATCTTAGGATTCTGCTTGATTTGTTTTACCTTTCTGGAAGTACTGAAAGTAGTTACCCAGATAGACATATTATCTTCTACTATTGGTGATACCGGACGAACTCTTGGTTGCTCACCGTCGCAGGTAGCGAGGTGGGCATGAAGAGAGTTATCCTTCATTATGGATACAATTTTTTGCTTGTCGGATGAGTTCATGATTTTACCTCCTCTCTAAAGTTGTTTAATCATTTTCTCTAATACTTCCAGACCTGATGCTTCTGCTGAACGCGCTGTTGTAAGACATTCTACTGCAGTAGAAATTCGGGTTTTATCTTTGATGTGTTCTGGTTTACGCTCAATTAATGGAAATGCTTCTGCGACATTTTTGAGATTTTGAGCCACAACTTCATAATGGTTTAATGCTTCATCAAACAAAGGACTTAAACTTTCATTCATTCGACTTTTTGCTTCTTTCAGGAATAAAACAGCATAGTTTCGACACTCACTCCAAACCGCTGAATTGAATGCCATACCCAATCCATCA
>JABUBL010000120.1_pt1 | contig 18446 bp, 16 predicted proteins | sample 7240371 | NCBI WGS metagenome assembly JABUBL01 (sample SAMN07256343, study PRJNA390944) | subsurface metagenome | isolation source: Methane hydrate marine sediment | place: Pacific Ocean: Eastern North Pacific, ODP site 1244 | collected 2002
CGTTCGGCTTTCTGGGGTTCTTTGAATTTACTTAACTTTTTAGACAAGTATCTTTTTAGTAATTCAACATTATCTACAACTTCAGGAAGTTTTTTCCCTTCGTATACTTCAGCTACTACTCGGAGCATGAATCCTAATTTACATTCGTTTTTTATGTTATCAGTAAGTTCGCCATCATATTTAAAAACTTTCTTATATTTTTTCTCTAATATTTTCATCTCACTATCATCAAATCTTTCTATGGAGAAGCCTGGCAGTGTTCGCTCTTCTGGATAATTTGCATCAGCATAAAAATCCATACAATAATTTTTTGATTTACTAACTGTAGAGTATAACGTTTCGAATAAATAGCTTGGATTATCGCTTATCATCAAAAACCTCTTCCACTCGCTTATTTTGCTTGAGACACATACCTTAATATTTGGAAATTCCTTTAGCTTACTAATGAAATCGTCAAGGTCAAGATTAAAATCCTTATTGGTCGCTTCATCAATAGCATCGAAGAAAAAACAAACTTTATTCTTTGTTTTTTGAGTAAGCGATTGAAGTCTTCTTAATATTTCGGGCGCTTCGAGCCAAGATGAAAATATCCAATTAAAATCCTCCTTAATCGTATCAATAATGCTTCTAATCAAATTTGTTACATTAAAAAATAATGAAATATTACCCTCCGCAAAGCGCTCGGCCAAACCGCAGATAAAATTTGTTTTACCGACGCCAGACTCACCAATAAGAGCAAAACATATATAGTCACTATGTAAGAAATCCAAAAAATCATTGTTTAAGGAATCCCTTTTCAAAAATATATCAGGAATGTATTTCTTGTGCAATTCAGAAATGCTCCCTTTGATCGTTTTCATTCGGTCTTCCATTTGCGAGTAAGAAAAGTATTTCACATTTTCCGGAGAATATCCAATAAATTGCTTCAGCGCTTCGTATCTTTGTTGCAATTCATCTTCAGTTGTTAACATACATCCATTAGACCAAAATTGCGATTGTGTAGCAATGTCCTTTCCATTTAATTCTTCTTTGCTAACCACATCAATTACCTTTGTTATTTTGCCATTCGTTACTAGCAAGAAAGGAGTAATTGGATGAGTTAATCTCGCATAAGAGACACCTTGATCAATATCATTCGAAGTTATTTTCGAACTTTGTGACTTTACCTCTATTACAAAAAGATTATCATCATGTTTTTTGCAAAGAATATCTAGTCGTCCCGATGCTTTTGCAAATTTGTTACTTTCTATTTCTTTCTTTCCAAGACGGATCTTAAATGTTTTTTCAAACTCAATGTCTTCTATTGTAAACCCAAGACTTTTTATATAAGGAAATAGAATCTTCGCTTTCAAGTCTTCCTCAGAGATAAGATCAATTATTTTCTTCAAGACAGTTTTACCCCTCTCTCATTCTTTTTCTACAATTGGGACAACTCAAATAGAATTTGTTTACCATATTTCTCTCTTCTCTTCTTTTCTTATCAATCTTAAAACTCTGGCAACGGATCAAAACTAATTTGAGTAAAATCTTCGTGAAGTAAATCGGATGCTTGTCGAAGAAATGTTTCAAACCTTTCTATCCAGTGATCGTGCTTTATTTTCAATTTTGAATAATCTTCTTTAAGGCTTTCTGGTAGACTCTTTATCTCACTCTTAACGTCTTTGATTGCTCTCTCTGCACTTTGAATTATTTGGGAAAGTTGTTGAATAACATCATTAAATTCTGGAGGGATTGCCTTCTTTTGGATAAAACAATAAAACCAATCATTTAGAATGTACATACGCTGTGAGATATGATGAAGGAAGTCTCTTTTCTTCTCACTAAATTTTGAATGCTGAGAAGCACGTTGTAATATATTGAAAAAAGAGTAAACACACTCATTCTGGAAACAAGGGAAAATATCTTTTGCAAATTGATGAACAAGATCCTCCTTTAGTCTGTTAGCTATATGAGCTTCTCTTGATTCTCCCTCAATGTGTAGTTCCTCTTTTTCTGGGTCTACATAATTCTTCCCTTTTCTAAATCCAGCTTTAATAGAATCTAAAATATATCTCCTGATATAGTCATGCTCCTGTTTAAAAGGAAAAGTAGTAAAACGATCACATTTCTTGCAATACCAAGAAAAAGGTTGAGTCTTTATTTGACTTTCTGGATACGGCCTTTGTTCAATCCACATACCGTAAGCAATAAGCTTTCTTCCGCATCCCTTACAATATGCATCCCTACTAACTGTTAAAGTGTTAAGATCTGTATCTATAATACTTATATCCCACTCTACACCAAAAAAATCTACTTTAGTTTCATATTCTTTTTGCTTGGGTAATTCAGAATCCTTGAATCTTTTTATCTCTGCCATACCTCCTTGTCCCATTATTGTACCCTCGAAAGCTTCTATCATTTCACTTACATGTGTAGAAAACTCACTAAAAACTTTATAAGAGAACGTATACCAGCCCTTTAGATTACTCACTCCCTTTTCAAGGTTACTTAAGTTCCCCCTGTATAGCATAAAGCTCGTTCTATCTTCGCCTAAGCTTATACCCAGTTCTAAAAGTACATTGAGATTGACCGAGGAACTTTTTTCCCGGGCCCTTGTAAGGTCAAATATACAAAATTTTGCACTTTTTATTTTCCTTCTAATATTAAGAAACATGCCTTCAATACTGGTCATATCTCCTTCATAACACTTTATATCTGCATAACAGGGAGCATAATTAGTATTGCTAAACGCTCTTTCCATAGCCCTGCGAAATTTCTTTTTCCTGCCACCTATCTTATCATAATCATGCCCTATGAAAACGATATTTTTATCTCCGCTCATACCTATCCCTTTTCAACCTTTTCTACTCCCTTAGGCTTGATACGAGTATACATTTTCTCACCAATTCGTATTATCTGAACCAGGTCTTCTTCCTCTAAGAGGCCACATATATCTTTTAATCTATGTTCCACTATACCTGTATCTTGCGATAGCAGTCGCAAGCTAGAGGGTACATCATCAGCGTTAAATATGTTATTGTGAAGGTTATAGAGTGCTTTTAATACTTTGTTTTTTTGTTTATCAATAAGAGTCATCTTTTCTTCCCCCAAAATGGCCTGAACAAGTTAAAAACACAGACTTTTTAACATTAGGGCGCTGTCACCATTTTCACGAATAATAAAGCAAATTCCAAGGAAACTGACAAAGAAACGAAATAAATACTATGGGATGATTAATCCACATATTTTACATATTTAAAAATATTCTTAATTTTGTTCCAAACAAGGATTTATTATTTTCCTTTTTTCTCTTTATTAAATGGTGGTTTTCTTTTCCTAATTAGTCGTGTCTCTAATTCTTTCGCATCTTCCACAGTTTTTGTCGGAATAAACCCAAAATTTTTTGCTTGTCTTTTAGCTTGCTTGATTTCATTAGTACTTTCTAATATTCTCTCATCAGCGCGAAATCGCTTTGCTCTTCCTAGTTTTTGAAGCTTTCCACTCTCAGTATATATTCCATAAACTCCAGGTTTATCTGGTAGTTTTTTTAAATTGGGTTTGATAATCTTCCTTAGCGGTCCAAATTTCTTCCTCATCTTTGCCATACTTTACCCTCCTTCTTTCTTAATCATAAACATTATATTATATAACAAAAACAACATTGTGGCAAGTCTTTTTTGAGAAATTAAGATAGAATTTTATATTTTTCAAGTTATGTCCTCGAAAATAGGGACAGCATCCCTTTTTCAGCTGATTTTGCTCCTTTTTCTTAGTCGTCACCTCACTTTCTGCATAAAAACCCTATCCAAGAATCCATTAAAGGTTTAGAGAAAGCGAAAGCCTTAACCGTGATAATCCGAGCAGGTCGGGGGCAGACTATGTGTGTGTTGTATTGAACTAAACCAATCTTAAACCAAAATAAATATTGACTTCTTTTTGTTTTTCTGATATAGAAATAGAGATGATTGAGAGAGTGAACAATTATATTAAACTGTAGTATATGCAATTCAGTTTGGTTATAGATCATTTATTTACTGTTTCACTAATGAAATTTTAAGAAAAAAATGTCGAGTCGTTTGATAGAGATATTTGAAGATAAAAAGCTTGTAAATAAAATCAAAGTAAGGTTGCCTTATCTATTTCAACTTGCAGAATTGGAAAGTTCAAGAGCAGGCAAAATAGGAATGGAAGTTGGCACAGTTCGTGAAAAGATAATAGTCGCTCTACTCATTTATAAGTTTGGAGAAGTAAATGTTGAAACCGAAATTCCTATAACTGAACATGAGATAGATGCAAAATTGTTTGGAGAGCCACTATCCATAAAAACATCTACTGGGAAATCTTTTAGTGGAGTCAAACTTATATGGACTGTTGATCCTCAGAAAGCACAAGAATTTCGTGAAAACTATTATCCTCACTGTGATATAGTGCTTGTTCAGATTAATTGGCGTAACCTTGGCGGATTCTATTATATACCCTTAAAGGCTCAAAATGACCTTTTCAAGAAAATAGGCAGAAAGAAATATATTAAACTACCTAAACCAGGTACAAATCCACGTGGTGTTGAAATTACAAAAGAAGCTTTAAAAAGTTTAGTCGAAGATAGGAAGTCCAAGAGTATCAAAATAGACTGGCAAAGAACAAAAATTGATTTCGACCCTTATAAGAGATGGGTTGACTTCTGGAGGGAAGACTAAAATGAGATTCAATCGAAGAAAGAGTGGTACTAAAACAAGCTCCTTTGGTTCTCCAGGAAGAATTAACCATGATTCTACGCCTTTTTATAAAAGCAGGTTATACGAAGGTTTACCTAAAGAGAATATAGTTAAATATGTAGAGAATTCCATTCCTTCAGAATTTATAGATAGAATCTTTTGCAAGACAAGTGAGCGATTGGAAGAATTGCCAGATAACAGCATTCATTTGATGGTCTCTTCTCCCCCTTACAATGTAGGAAAGGAATATGATGATAATCTAACCTTAAATGAGTATAGAGCATTCTTGAAGATGGTATGGAGCGAAGTTAAGAGAGTGCTCGTCCCTGGCGGAAGGGCATGTATCAATATTGCCAACTTAGGAAGAAAACCCTATATCCCTCTTGATGCCTTTGTTATTGAGGATATGATTGATTTAGGATTTCTGATGAGAGGTGAAATAATCTGGAATAAAGCCTCAAGTGGTAGCCCCTCTACTGCATGGGGAAGTTGGCTTTCAGCCAAAAACCCAACTTTAAGAGACATACATGAATATATTCTGATCTTCTCTAAAGGTATGTATTCGAGAGAAAATTTGGGAAGAAAAAGTACTATTTCCAAGAAAGAATTCCTTGAATTAACCAAAAGTGTCTGGACATTTTCAGCGGTATCAGCCAAAAAAGTTGGACATCCAGCTCCTTTTCCTGTAGAATTGCCTTACAGGTTAATCCAGCTTTATAGCTTCGAGAACGAAGTTGTGCTTGATCCATTTATTGGCAGTGGGCAAGCAGCAATCGCAGCAGTAAAAACAAAACGCCATTATGTAGGATATGATATTAATGAAGAATATACAAAATTAGCAGAGAGACGGATTAAAGAATTCTCTATAGATTTCAATTCTCCCAATTTATTCGAAATTAAAGATAAAAAGGAAGACAAGTAAATTTATTCAAAAATTCCTTTGCTGTCAATGGTCAAAAACATTCCCCAGTATAATGTGGTTTAGGGATAAAAAGATATCCCACCTTTTAAAATTGTCTTTTCAAATGGGAAAATGGGAATTAACACCCGTTTTTCACCTGATTTTACTCCTTTGTCTTAGTCTCCCTTTTACTCTCGGCATGAGAACTCTACACAGTAATTCATCAAAGGGTTAGAGCAAGCCAAAATCCTAACCGTGATAATCCGTGGCAAAAAAAGACAGTAGGCAGTAAAGAGTAAGCAGTAAACAGAAACAACAAGAAAACGACTTAATTACCTTTGCACTCTCTGCGGTGAGAAGGACAGTAGGCAGTAGACAGTAAGCAGTAGGTAGTAAACAGAAATAGCAAGAAAATGACTTGGTGGAGTGGATGGGCAATTACAACAAGGTATATATCAGCGGTTATCCGTGAAATCAGTGGCAAAAGAATGATTTGGTGGAGCGGATGGGTAATTATGATAAAATCAGTATCAGCGATTATCTGTGAAATCTGCGTCTAAAATGATTTGGTGGAACGGAAGGGGGTAACCAAGATAAACCTCTGCGCCCTCTGCGGTGAAAGAGACTCTGTGGTTGCATTTTTCCCTTGACAAAAGGGTAAGTTTTATGATAATTAAAGAAACATTTGTAAAAAAATGAAGACTATATTTGAAATATCTAAACCAGGTAGAAAGGCATATACATTACCTCAAAGTGATGTTCCTGGTGAACTGATGGAGAGCCTACCATCTCGGTTCAAAAGGGAAAATCCGCTCAGATTACCAGAGGTAAGCGAGGTAGATGCAGTGAGGCACTGGACAAATCTTTCCCAACTGAATTATCATATTGAAAAGGGTTTCTATCCTCTCGGTTCCTGCACAATGAAGTATAATCCGAAGATAAACGAAGAGACTGGTGGACTTCCAGGCTTTACAGAAATTCATCCCCTCCAACCCACATCATCGGTTCAGGGGGCGCTGGAGATTATGCATAAACTTGGGCAGATGATGTCAGAGATTACCGGGCTTCCAACGGTATCTTTTCAGCCTGTTGCCGGAGCGCATGGGGAGACAACAGGGCTTATGCTTGCAAGGGCATATTTCGAAAGCAAGGGAGAAAACCGGGAGTCTGTTCTTGTCCCCGATTCTTCACATGGTACCAATCCTGCAAGCACAACGCTTTCGGGTTTTAAATCGGAAAAACTTTCCTCGAATGAAAGGGGTCTTGTTAATATTGATGAACTCGAAGAAAAAATGGATGAAAAGGTTGCTGTGTTTATGCTTACAAATCCAAACACACTTGGTCTCTTCGAAAGCAACCTTAAAAGAATAGTTGATATCGTGCACAAGAAAGGTGGATTATTATATCTTGATGGAGCAAACCTCAATGCACTCCTCGGTATTATGAATCCAGGGAAGGTAGGTTTTGATATAGTTCATCTTAATCTTCATAAAACATTCTCAACACCGCATGGAGGAGGAGGTCCAGGTGGTGGTGGACTTGCGGTAAGAGATGACATTGAACCATTTTTGCCTGTTCCTATTGTCAAAAAGGGAGATTCTGGATATTACCTCGATTATAACTACCCTCATTCCATTGGGAAGATTCATTCATTTTATGGTAATTTTAACGTCCTTGTAAAGGCTTATACTTATTTGCTGATGCTCGGGAGCAAAGGCTTGAGAAGGGTCAGCGAAAACTCAATTATAAATGCAAACTATCTAAAGGAGTCGTTAAAGGATGATTACGAACTGCCTTATAAACAGCCTGCAATGCACGAATTCGTTCTATCTGGCTCAAAACAAAGGAAATTGGGAGTAAAAACCCTTGATATTGCAAAAAGGTTACTGGACCTCGGTTTTCACGCTCCCACTATATATTTCCCTCTCATAGTTACGGAAGCATTAATGATTGAACCAACCGAAACAGAGTCAAAAGAGACACTTGATGCGTTTATCTCTGCTATGAAGAGAATTGCAGATGAGGCAGTAAACGAACCAGAAGCATTAAAAAATGCACCAGTTACAACTCCTGTCAGAAGACTCGATGAAGTAAAGGCAGCAAGAGAGCTAAAAGTAAGACATACATGGGATACAGAGAATGAGTAAATTTACTGATTTTTTTAAGAATGCCTTTGGCACAGAAACAAAAGAGTCCGAATTATATTCAGAAGACGATATATCTCCTGAACGGAAGGCTGAACTCATTGGAAAATTTGCACAGGAGATAGTGGATAGAAGGCTTTCGGTCCCTGCTATCCTTTTTCTTGAAACGGTAAAACCACTCTCTTTCCTTGGTTCCCAGGCAATGATCTTCTTCGAACCAATCGTTCAATCTATCTTTGCATTCAAAACTTACAAAGAAATCTATCTCTTGCTTGAGAAGAGAGAAAGTATTGAATATCTGTTACAAGAAATAGAAAAAAGGGAGCAAAAACTATAATCCCTTCTTTAAGGAGGTTATATGGGAAATAAAGAGATAAATGCGATACTCGCTACAGATTGTGGAAGTACAACTACAAAAGCTATTTTAATTGAAAAGAAAAATGGGGAATACAGACTTGTAGTAAGAGGTGAAGCACCTACGACAGTTGAGGCACCTTTTGAGGATGTAACAAAAGGGGTCCTCAATGCAATAAGAGAGGTAGAGGAGCTTGCGGATAAAGAGATACTCGCTGGAGAGAAAATTATCACACCGAGGGTTGGTGAAAGAAAAGGTGTTGATCTCTATATATCGACATCAAGCGCAGGTGGCGGATTACAGATGATGGTAGCGGGTGTTGTTAAGACAATGACAGCAGAGAGTGCGGCAAGAGCAGCATTGGGGGCAGGTGCAATTGTTATGGAGACAATAGCTTCTAATGATGGAAGACTTACTTACGAGAAGATCGAACTCATTAGAAAACTAAGGCCAGACATGATACTCCTATCTGGTGGAATTGATGGTGGAACGGTAAAACATGTTGTTGAACTTGCAGAAATCATTGGAGCAGCAGATCCTAAACCACGATTTGGAACAGGTTACAACCTTCCTGTAATTTATGCGGGAAATAAAGACGCTCAGGATTCCATCAAGGAAAATCTCGAAAAGAAAACAGACCTGAGTATTGTAGATAATCTCAGACCGCTTCTTGAGATGGAGAATCTCGAACCTGCTCGACGCGAAATCCACGATCTTTTTATGGAACATGTAATGGCTCATGCTCCAGGGTATAAGAAATTGATGAACTGGACTGAAGTTCCTATTATGCCAACCCCTGGTGCTGTAGGGCTCTTAATAAAAACCATAGCGGAGAACGAAAAAATACAGGTTATTGGAGTTGATATCGGTGGTGCAACAACGGATATTTTCTCTGTCTTTCAGAAGATTTTCAATAGAACAGTAAGCGCAAACCTTGGTATGAGTTACAGTATCAGCAATGTTCTTGTAGAGGCAGGTGTTGAAAATATAATGAGATGGGTGCCTTTTAAAGTAGACAGAAAATACCTACGAAACATGATAAAAAACAAGATGATAAGACCAACCACAATACCACAAACCCTGAAGGGCTTACAACTTGAACAGGCAATAGCACGGGAAGCACTAAGACTTGCCTTCGTCCAGCACAAATCAATGGCTGTTGGTCTTAAGGGTATTCAGCAGGAGCGAACCATATCTGATGCGTTTTCACAATCTGCCACAGGGGCGAGCCTTGTAGATATGATGCACCTTGACCTTGTTGTTGGTTCCGGTGGTGCACTCTCACATGCTCCGAGAAGAAACCAGGCTGCATTTATGGTCATTGATGGATTTTTGCCAGAGGGAGTAACCAGACTTGCCGTAGATTCAATCTTTATGATGCCACAACTCGGTGTACTTTCGACTGTTAATGAAAAGGCTGCAACAGAGGTATTCGATAAGGATTGCCTTATTAGACTTGGAACCTGTATTGCTCCAGTTGGTAATGGAAAAGAAGGGCGTCCCTGCGTTACTGTTTCTCTCGAAGATAAAAAAATAGAAGTGAATTACAGGGATATGGTACTCATTCCGCTCGGCGTGGGAGAGAAAAAGGAAGTAATCATTACTCCCACAAAGAGTTTCGATGTAGGAGCAGGAAAGGGTAAACAGTTAAAAACCCTTGTTGATGGAGGAATTGTCGGACTCATTATAGATGCAAGAGGAAGACCATTTGAACTTCCTGAAGATAACAGCAAAAGGATAGAATTACTTACAAGGTGGAATAATGCGCTTGCAATCTATCCCGAGAAAATGTAAAAATCATAGAGATTATCAAATAAAGGAGGATACGTGGCACATGCTTATACGCCAGGACTAAAGGTAACTGCAAACTCGATAGTAAAAAAGGAAAGGAGATTACCAATAAAAGGTAAGGTTCTCGTAAAGGTGGGAGATGAAGTTACTGCAAGCAATATAGTAGCAACAACATCGCTGCCTGGTGCAGTTGAACCACTGAACCTTGCTGGAAAACTTGGAGTTCCACCCTCTGACATAAGGGAGTACCTTGTAAAAACAAAGGGCGATAGTTTAGAAGAAGGAGAAATAATTGCAAAGACGAGGGGACTCTTTGGTCTTTTCAAGACAGTAATAAAGTCACCAATTAAGGGAACGCTTGAAAATATCTCAGATATTACAGGTCAACTGATCCTGAGAGCACCTCCCAAAAAGGTAGAGATAGATGCCTATATAGATGGTAAAGTGGTTGAGGTTATTGAAAACGAAGGTGTTGTTATTGAAACAGTTGCCACCTTCGTCCAGGGCATCTTTGGCATTGGAGGCGAAGCAAAAGGCGTTATTAAGAAAATCGCCAGCAGTCCCGACGACGTTATTTCTACTGATATGATTAAAAAAGAACATGAAGGAAAAATCCTTATCGGGGGTTCATTTGTAGACAGCAATACGCTAAAACAAGCAGCAAATTACGGGGTCAGTGGCATAGTAGTCGGTGGCATAGATGACCAAGATCTGAGAAATTTCCTTGGATATGATATAGGTGTTGCAATCACTGGTTCTGAGGATATTGGTGTGACCCTTGTTATAACCGAAGGTTTTGGTAAGATGAATATGGCAGAAAGAACCTTTGATCTCTTATGCGCTCAGGATGGGAAAAAGGCTTCTATCAATGGAGCAACACAAATCAGGGCAGGTGTATTGAGGCCTGAAATCGTCATTCCATTGCCTGGAAAGAAGCCCGAAGAAATTGAACAAGAAAGCAAGGGGCTTGAAATTGGATACCCTATAAGAGTAATCAGGGAACCCCACTTTGGAGCAATGGGAAAGGTGAGTGAATTACCACCTGAATTGCAACAGATTGAGACAGAAGCAAAAGTTAGAATCCTTGGGGTAGAACTGGAAGATGGTAGCAAAATAGCATTACCACGAGCAAATGTAGAGATGATAGAGGAATAAAACATCAAATCAAATTTAGTAAAGAAATATAATATTGTAGCACTAAGTCACTTTTCATATTCTCTTATGAATCAATCTCTCTTTTCACTTTATCTCTGATAAATCTCAATTCCTAATTCTTAATTCCCAATTGTCTGTACTAATTAGTCTCTGAATAAAAATAAAGAATGGAGGAAAAATGTCTTATATAATATATGTAATATCCAGGATAGTGATATTACCCCTTCTTTACACCTCATCTTTTTTCGTAACTACATCAAGTGTCAGCTTCGGGTTCGAAAAATCAATTGGGCTTGTAGAGGTAAAAGGAATCTTTACAGATGAAGTCCGAAAAGAGACAGTGAAGACCCTTGGGAAATTCAGACGAAGTAAAAACATAAGAGCAATTGTTCTTCGCATCGAAAGTCCTGGAGGCAGTGTTGCTGCTGCCCAGGAAATCTATCGAGAAATTAAAAGGGTCAAAGATACGGGAAAACCTATCTTCGCATCAATGGGAAGTATCGCAGCATCAGGTGGCTACTATATTGCTATTCCCTGTGATAGGATATTTGCGAACCCCGGGACAATAACGGGCTCAATAGGTGTAATCATGGAGATGGCTAATATCGAGGAGTTACTAAGAAAAATCGGTGTTTACTTTATGGTGGTAAAATCAAAAGAACATAAGGATATAGGTTCACCATTCAGGAAGATGACAGAAGAGGAAAAAAAACTTTTAAAAACTGTCATTGATGATGTTTACTATCAATTTGTTGATGCAGTTGTTTTGGAGCGCGGAATAAAGAAAGAAGATGTTCTAAGGATAGCAGACGGAAGAATAATGACAGGAAAACAAGCAGTGGAACTCGGGCTTGTTGATGAGTTGGGGAATTTGCAGGATGCGATTTATGCAGCAGCAAAAACAGCAGGTATTAGAGGGAAACCGAGGGTTATTAAACCGAGAAAGAAAAGACCGACGCTGCTTGAACTTCTTGGAATAAAATCACTATTAGAAGAATATATAACAACCATGAGATTGCAGTACAGATGACATAGAACCAATCAAACCAATAAAACTAATCAGACTATTTATTCTACCCACATCTTCATTCCTAATCTTCACTTTATCCTTCTCCCTACTGCTCACTCCTTACTGCTTACTATCCTTTCTATTGTGCATTCTCTTACATTGGTTAATCTTGCTTTCTTATTTTCACTGTCTGTTGTGGGCTTCTATAATCCCATAATGTCATCAAATCGAATTCTCCGTCGCCTAGAAAGTCGAGTTTTACAGGATCAAGGGACACTCTGATTGTAATCTTCTGTGATGAAGGAATATTGTCTGTAAGTATGTAAACACCGGAGAAGTTTGCAACAAACTCCTTCATTTTTTTTCGTCCTCTGTCTTGATCTCTCCTTCATCTTCTTCACGTTTCACATTGTAAATCCTCTTTTCAATATCATAATAAACCGTACGAACAAAGTAGATATTTTCAACTGCTAACACGTGTAATCTAAATGTTACAGGTGTACCACTCTTTATAATCTTCAACAATTCCTTTGGAAATCCGTGATTAACCTTTGTTGAGATAAATAGTGTATCCTCTCTTATGAAAACCTCTGGTTTTGAAAGGGAAACAGGGCGTTCCCCCATACTCAGAAGAACTATAGAACCAAGTATCGGGGCAAGCGCTTTTGTTGCCAGGAATTGTAAGAGTATCCCCATGCTTAATCAACCTTTTGTGACAACATTATTATAACTATTGTAACTCCACTTCCCAAAAGCAATCCTTCTCTTATTCCGGATATCAAGGACTTAACAACGGTAATCTGAGAATTCAGGAAACCTGAAAAAAAATGAATAATGAGCATCCCACAGACAAAGATAAAAAGACCTACAAAAAATTTGAGAATATAGTGGGAGTATGAGCTACCATGCTTTTTGATAACCTTTGAAAATGCATAACCAATAACAGAAAAAAATGAGAGAATAAAGAGTGATATAAAAAAATAGAGAAACTTGCAAACCACAGTGGATTCTCCTTTTAAAATAATAGCGATTATTACACTAAATAGTACCATTGGGATAAAAGCGAAGATAATTCTTTTTTTTATCCAGAGACAAGAACAGATTGCTATAAGAGAAGCATAAATTGGTGAGAAAAATGATATCCGCTCCACAGTAGGTCCCATTCCGAACCTGAGAACGAACTCAATAAAGAGAACTATGAGGAAAGGGATAAAAAGAATGGTCAGGGTTTCGTAAAAAGGGAAAATAGACTTTTTTTCTTCCATTATTTAATTTATATCAAGAAAATAAGTTCCTGTCAATAATATTTTACATCTATTAACTCGTCTTTCAATACATCACTAATTGCAAAAATTTCTAACTTTTCAGAAATTTTCAAAAAATGTGTTGACATAAAGAGATTGTAAGTATATAGTTACTTACGAAGTAGATTATGAAATGTCCATTTTGTGGTTCTGAAGATAATAAAGTTACCGATACGCGTCCAGGTAAGGAAGGAAAATCTGTGCGGAGAAGAAGGGAATGCCTTGCATGCAGTAGAAGATTTACCACGTATGAATATGTTGAGAAATCCCCTCTTCTTGTAATAAAAAGGGATGGTAGAGAAGAACCCTTTGACAGACAGAAACTTCTCCTTGGTATTATGACAGCAGCACACAAAAGACCCGTCACAAGGGTAGAGATTGAAAAGATAGTCGATGAGATAGAAGAGGGCTTTTGCGATCTTGGAAACCTGACAATTCCCTCAAAATTGGTTGGCGAAAAGGTTATGAAGAGATTGAAAGAATTAGATGAAGTTGCATACGTAAGATTTGCATCTGTATATAGAGATTTTAAAGATAAGGAAGAATTTTTAAAAGAAGTTAACGGTCTAAAAAACTCACCAGAAGAATAAAATCAATCCAAAGAGAATAATTAGGGTATATAGGTAAAGCTATGAATTTGTATTACCACTCCCTGTCTAACCTGGTAATAACATGATAATATACTCCTTGTTATTCAATCCTTGGTTTTCATGCCATAGTGAATTCCTACCATACCGAGTTCATTTTAGTAAAATCTAAATTTCAGTTTTCAGCATGACCCCTGCGGTCATGCAAATTTATGCTTGACAAATGGGGGTCAGTACATTATTAATAGTAAAATAAGAAATTAATAATCATAATTCCAGGACCAATTAGAAAAGGTTGTCCAAAATTTGTATATATAATAAGGAGTAAAAATGAATAGAAGAATAATTAATTCGATTATCAAATATAAAACTATATTATCATGCTTTTTGTTATTATTCCTTTCTTTAACTTCACTTCCATCAATTCAAGGGAACCCCTTCAGTCAAAAAAATTCCTTCATGATTGATACCACAAAGATTTACAATCAAACCTCAAACTGGCAGAGGAATTCAAGGGTTGCTTTTGACGGAACAAATTTTCTTGTTGTATGGGAGGATATAAGAAAAGACGAATACTCACAGATTAGGGGGTGCAGGGTATCTCAAGATGGTCAAATACTTGATAAAGGTGGGTTCGCTATATCTCTCACAGAATCATATGGATTTCAACCTGCAATTGCTTACGACGGTATGAATTACCTCGTAGTATGGCAAAGTCAACATCCCTTTACATATATGGCGATTAAGGCTGCAAGACTCACTCCTTCTGGTGGAATACTTGATTCATTTGCCATAAAAATTTCTGATACATATTCTTTAGGAAGAGGAAAACCGGTTATTGCATCCTCTGGAATAAATTTCCTTGTCGTCTGGACAGATGTTCCATCAGGTAACCCAGGTATTTATGGTGCAAGAATATCTCCTCAGGGAACTCTACTGGATACAACACCTATGTGTATGTCTACCGATTTCAATAAACCAGAACATCCAGCAGTCGCTTATGATGGAACTAATTATATGGTTGTGTGGAAGGATATTGAGGAATTTACCTGGGATTCCTGTAATATTTATATAAGAGGAGTACGAGTCTCAACAGATGGAACAATTCTTGATTCTGTTCCTTTCTTTTTTGTTACATTGAATGATACAGGATTTTTGCCAGCGATGTATAGAAAGTTCATTAAACTTAACCCATCGTTACATTTTGGTCTGGATAACTACCTTCTGGTATGGAACTATCGCATTTCTGAAGGACAATCAAAGGATCTTTTGGGGTGCAGAATTTCTCCAGATGGCTCTGTCCTTGACACAAATTACTTCTATATCTCAGATATAGGGGGAGACCAGATATTTCCTTCAATTGCATTTGATGACTCAGAATTTTTGGTTGTCTGGGAAGATTTCAGAAACGATTCTTTTAGTTTTAAGCCAACCATATATTCTTCAAAGATAGACACATCAGGTATTGTGCTGGATACCCTTGGGAGTTGTTTGCTTACAGATACAACCACGAAACTTCAAAATCCATCAGTATGTTTTGGAGGAGGTGAATATCTTATCTCGTACGACGACAGAAGAGGTAATCCATTTAAGTATGCTTTAGATGATGATATATATGCATCAAGAGTGGATATAGCAGGAAACCCTATTGATTCATCAGGTATTCCTCTCTCCATTTCAACACAGCATCAGAGGATGCCAGCTGTCGGTTTTGATGGCGAGAACCATCTTGTTGTATGGGAGGACGAGAGAGAAGATGATATAGACCTTTACGGTGCAATTGTTGATTCCACTGGAAATATACTTACTCCTCCAGGCATCTTCATCATATCAAATGCGGATTTTTCACAAACTAATCCAAGCGTAGATTTCGTAAACCCTTATTATCTTGTTGTGTGGGAAGATTACAGATATGTTTTTCAACCTTCACAAATCTTTTGTACACGAGTAACCAAGAATGGACAGGTTCTTGACCCTGATGGAATTCATATGTATGATTTCGGCGGAGATGAACAGAGTTTTCCTTATATCTCTAACAATGAGAACAATTTTCTTGTTGTCTGGAAAGAGAAATGGTGGTTTTGGGAATATCCTACAATCCTTGCCTTTAGAATTGACACTTCAGGAAATGTCATTGGCTGGGATCCAATCATAATTGATACTTCACATACTGATATTGGGCTACCGGCAGTATCTTTTGATGGAGTGAACTATCTTATCAGTTACCAGAAATTAAATCACATTATTGGAATAAGACTTAATCAGGACACTACTATTATTACTCCATATTTCAATATTTCTGATATCTTAGATTACCATAACATTGAAGCACCTTCAATCACTTTCAATGGTACAAATTATTTTGTTACTTGGACGAGAAACGATAATCCTCAATACCTCTTTTCCGATGAAAATATCTATGGCTCGCGAGTATCTCCGGAAGGTTATGATTTAGATTCTGTTGATATTATCATTTCTAAAAAATCGAACGACCAGTATGCACCAACAACAGTGAGTCATACAGAAAACTTCTTTGTTGTTTGGATGGATGACCGTTTCGATAGTATTTATGGAGATTGTAATGAAGGAATCTATGGAACTTGTGTAAGTTCAGAAGGCATTGTCCTTGATACAAATGGAATTTTACTAACTCCTCTTCTATCAGATGCTAAATTCGCTTCAATTACAAAAAGCACAGGGGAAAAAGTCTTTTTGTGTTATTCAGGTTTTACAGAATCACCTTATGGTAGCTACCGTATATATGGGACATTCTTAGATACACTTACCGGTATTGATAAATCAAAGAAAAGATTCAATTTTGTTAATAGCCTTGAACAAAATTTTCCAAACCCGTTCACACAATCAACAGTAATACGATACCAAATCAGAGAAACAGGTCCTGTTGGACTTTCCATATATAGTGCTGCAGGACGCCTGATTAAAACAATGGTCAATGAAAGAAAAAATCCGGGTATCTATACCGTTCAGTGGAATGGAAAAGACTCCAATGGAAGAGTTGTTAGTAACGGTCTCTACTTCTACAAATTGAAAACAAAATACTTTTCAACGACTAAAAAGGTGATTTTTATAAAATAGCATTGGGAATTCAAAGGAGGAGAATAAAATGTTTATAAAAGGAAATATGAGAAATTATAAAAAAGGTGCCAGTCTTGTTGAACTAATGATTCTTATTCTCATAATAGCTATTCTTGGTTCAGTTACCTATCCCCATATACTCGGAATGTATGCAAGAAGCCGCGAAGCTTCTGTTAAATCCAATATGTTTACACTCAGAGTAGCAGCAGAGAATTTCGCATCTATGGCAGAAGGAAGATATCCTGAAACTGGAGTAATGACAGTTGGTGATGTCCTCATAAACATGGGATTTCCAACCGCTGTTAATCCAGCAGCATTAGCCGATGCCTGCCCTGGTACAAGAGCTAACGTGGTGGGCGCACCGCCTACTGATGCCCTGCTACCAGGTAATAACACATACGGCAATCCCTTCTGGCCAGACGCTAACTGTCTTGATGAACTTGGGGCTGTTCCAGGAGGACCTCCAATACCTATCCATGTAAATTACCCACCAGCCAATTGCAGTGGTCAAGGGACAGTCTATTGGGGTCCTATTGGACTTGGTGGAACTTCTGCAATGGAAGGATATGTGATATATGGTGATGGTTACAAGGAGATGTTGACACTTGAGCTCCGTTCAGGACAATAAAGTCTCGCTTTTACTTATTACTCAAATTTTTTGCACAGTTGAATTCGCACTCTTTTTGTTCATGCAATATCAGGAATTTTGTTATACAACGACACCGTCGTTGCACTCCTTAATTTCTATCTTCTTTCCCTTCAAGGGAGAACAAAAATGGTGCTGAACCGAAATCGTCACACCTGCCTTTAACAAGCTCGTTAAGACAAGAAGAAAGGGGTTGCGAAAAATATCATTATACCATCAGAGGACGTTCGACTATGTTCATACCAACGTCTTACTCCTGAGCCTGACGAATGAGTTTACACTGTGCACTTTGATTGAGGTTCACCCAAAGTCATTGTCCAAGGGCTTATTTCCACCGTATCTAATCTGTCAACTAATTAAGCTAATTAAAAAAATAGAACAAATGAACAATTTGTTGTGCTTCGATTCTCCATCCTACATGCCTTAGTTTCCTTCTTTGTTTCATCTTCCACATTCGCTTTCCTTTTCTCCTTGTACATGTGCTTTTGTACCATTTATAAAAATTCCCCTTGACTTTTTTATAACTCATCACTATATATAAGTAATAGCTTCTTGCAAAGAAAAAATATGTAGTAAAATGAAATTATTAGATATTAAATATAAAGTTATATTATTTTATCTTGTAACCCTATTCTTTCTCGTTACTTCAATTTCATCTATTCTGGGGAATTCCTTCATCATTGATACCACAAAGATTTACAATCAAACCTCAAACTGGCAGAGGAATTCAAGGGTTGCTTTTGACGGAACAAATTTTCTTGTTG
>JABUBL010000121.1_pt1 | contig 18280 bp, 16 predicted proteins | sample 7240371 | NCBI WGS metagenome assembly JABUBL01 (sample SAMN07256343, study PRJNA390944) | subsurface metagenome | isolation source: Methane hydrate marine sediment | place: Pacific Ocean: Eastern North Pacific, ODP site 1244 | collected 2002
CACGCCAGCATCAGTATTTTGGTGGGGGAATATTTTCGCCGTCAAAATTGGTTTCCTTCAATGTAAAAATGGAGTTCAGGAACACTGCAAACCCTGATTCTTTTTGCAAGAAGCCATCTTATGTATTTTTTTGCGTTATTAAGAATGAGAAGAGTGAAGCCACTCTTTCCACTATTAAGAATTGTAATAAATACCCTTGCAGAATGGAGATCCTTGGTTAAAGAAACTCTGGAAATTGTAACAAACCCAATCCTTGGGTCAGTAAGTTCCTGGACAATAATTCTAGAAACTTCTTTCTTAATTTCTTCCTCGATCCTTCTCTGATGAAATGATATCACAGTATCTCAGTTTTATAGTTAACAACATTAAACTGTCTTTGTTTCTCCATAAATTTTACAACAGAAGAGAGTAATTTATCAACATGCTTTCCATCGTTCGAAACTGTTACAACAGCAAGAACAGAGATTTTATGGTTGTTGTTCCTATCTATCTCAGATACAGATACATTGAATTTGTTTCTAATTCTATTCTTTAGTCCTTTTACTACACTTCTTTTATCTTTAAGGGAAGAAGAGTCATGTATATAAATCTCAATGATACAGTTTCCAATCCTCATCACGTTATATCTTAATATAATGGAATATGTGGCTTGATTTGTTTTACAATTTTCTTTCTATCTCTATAATTCTGTATACTTCAATTATATCATTTTCTTTTATATCTTTAATTCCTTCGATACCAATGCCACACTCCAATCCCATTTCTACTTCATTCACATCTTCCGTAAATCTTCTTAATGAGGTAATTTTATCCTCATATATAACATCACCATTTCTCTTTACCCTGGCATTTTCTGTTACAATAATCTTTCCTCTGACAATAAATGAACCAGCAATTATTCCTATAGAAGGAATGTTAAAGACCTGTTTCACCTCTGCAATGCCAATAATTTCTTCCTCATATTCAGGTTCAAGAAGTCCTGAAAGCGCAAGTTTAATGTCTGATATTGCTTCAAAAATTATATCGTAAAATCTTATCTCTACTCCTTCCTTCTTCGCCATTTCTTTCGCCTGGTCATTTGCCTTAACATGGAATCCAACAATAATTGCATTTGATGCTGCTGCAAGTAGAATATCAGAATCATTTATTGGTCCTACTCCTTTGTGAATAATAACGATTCTTGCTTCATCTGTGGAAAGGTCATTAAAAGAATCTGCTAATGCTTCAACAGAGCCAGCAACATCACCTTTAATAATTATCTTTAGTTCTTTAGCCTCACCCCCCTTAAGCCCCTCCTGGAATTGAACTAAACTATACCTGAATCTTCCTCTCTCCATCTGTTCTCTTTTAGCAAGTTGTCTCTTCCGTGCAACTTCCCTTGCATTTTGTTCATTCTCAAAAACAATAAATGTGTCACCAACTTCTGGCAAACCATCGAGTCCCATAATTTGAATAGGTTTTGAAGGTGTTACTACCTCCATTCTTTCATTAAATTCATCTATCAATGCCCTTACCTTTCCGCTGTAGATACCTGTAACGAATGGATCACCAATATGAACAGTTCCTTTCTGGATTAGAACAGTAGCAACAGGTCCTTTTCCTTTGTCCATCTTTGCCTCAATTACAACACCTTTTGCAGGACCTTCTTTCCTCGCCTCAAGTTCCATCATTTCTGACTGAAGCATGATTGCATCAAGAAGTTCTTGAATACCCTCACCTGTTTTTGCAGAAACGTTTACTCCAAGGATATTTCCACCATATTCTTCAAGAAGGATTTTATTTTTACTCAACTGTTGTTTTACTAATTCAGGGTTTGCGCTATCAAGGTCTATTTTGTTAATTGCAACAATTATAGGAATATTTGCAGCTCGGGCGTGGTCTATCGCCTCAATTGTCTGGGGCATCACTCCATCATCAGCAGCAACAACGAGGACGACCATATCTGTAACCTGGGCTCCACGTGCCCTCATTGCTGTAAAAGCGTGGTGCCCTGGAGTATCAAGGAAAGTAATAACATAATCTTTATATGAAACCGAATATGCACCGATATGTTGGGTTATACCTCCCATTTCCTGAGCAATAACATTTGTATCTCTAATTCTATCAAGAAGTAGAGTTTTTCCATGGTCTACGTGTCCCATTATTGTAACGATTGGAGGTCTTGGTTCAAGCTTTTCTTTATCTTCTTCCTCCTCTTTTTCTATTTCTGCCCCATACTCGGGAAGAAGTTCAACCTCAACATCATATTCATCAGAAATCATTGTAATCGTATCTAAATCAAGTCTCTGATTTATTGTAACAAGAAGTCCCAATTCAAGGCATTTCTTAATTATACTAGTAGGATCGACACCAACAATATCTGCAAGCTCTGAAACGGATACGAATTCGCTGATTTTGATGACATGTTTTTCTTCTTCTATTTCCTCTGTTGTAGCTTTTTCAATCTTCCTTCTTATCTTTTTGGGTTTTAAAACCCCCTCCATCTTTGTAACTGTCTCTTTTACCTTTTTTTGTATTTCCTCTTTTTTCTTTTTTACTTCTCCTCGTCTCTTACTTTTCTTTATCCCTAGTTCATCTTCTTCTTTCAATTTAATGGTAGCAGCATCTTTTTTTCTTCTTATCATCTTTTTTCGTTCTATCTCTTCTGCCTTTAATTGTGTTTTATCAGCTTCAAGTTTCTCCTTAATAGCCGTTACCATTTCAACCGTAAGGGATGACATATGATTCTTAACTTTAAAACCGAGTTCCCCTAAGAGATTAATAATGGCATTGCTCGAGAGGTTTAATTCTTTGGAAAGTTCATAAACCCTCATTGTTGCGTGTTGTTTTTTTGCTTTATTCTGATTTGTCTTCTTCTTCAATTTCTTTTGTGACTTTTTCATAGGCTTTCAATATTTTTTTTGCAGCACTTTTACCAATACCTGAAATCTTAATTAAGTCTTTCTCTTCCAGTTCCTCAAGATTTTGGAATGTAAAATATCCTTCTCGTTCCAATTTAGTTTTTATACCTTTTGATAATTCTTTGTAATCCCTAATAGTTAATTGGGCAAGCTTTGTTTCCTCTACATGTTTTTTATTTTCCTCCTTACTTAGAATATCAATTGACCAACCAGTAAGTTTATTGGCAAGTCTTGTATTAACGCCAGTTTTCCCAATTGCGAGAGAGAGTTGATCATCAGGTATTATTACTGTTATCTTTTTCTCTTCCTCCACTGTTATAGTCTTATATATTTTTGCAGGAGAGAGTGCTCTCGATACGAAAAGCCCTGGGTCGACACTCCATTGGATTACATCAATATTTTCACCATTCAATTCTTTAACGATCGATTGGATCCTTGAACCCCTGACTCCTACACAAGCACCTACAGGATCTATCTTGTCATCATTCGAATATACTGCTACTTTTGATCTATTACCTGGGTCTCTTGCTACGGCAATAATATCAACAATTTTTTCATAGACTTCTGGTATTTCAGCCTCCAGTAATTTCTTAAGAAAAGCTGGGTGTGTTCTTGAAAGAACGACCCTCGGGCCTCTCGGAGTTCTCTCAACATCTTTTATGAGCGCCCTTGTACTAGTACCCTGAAATAATCTTTCTCCTGGTATTACGTCACTTCTCGGAATAAAGGCTTCAACCCTTCCAAGATTTAGATAAATACCCTTAGATGTAACTTGTGTAACAGTTCCATTTATAATCTCACCAACCTTTTCATGAAATTGTTCAAAATTTATCTCCTTCTCCTTCTGTCTAATTCCCTGGAAAAGTACCTGTTTCACAAGAATAATAGCATTTCTTCCAAATTCCTCTAAGGGGTATTCTATTCTTATTTTCTCTCCGAATTTTGTTTTCTTTTTGTATTGTTTTGCCTCTTCCTTTGTCATCTCGAATGAACTATCTTCTACTGTTCTAACAATAGTCATCACTCTATATATCTTTATTTCACCAGATTCCTCAGACATTTCTATCTCAACCTCCGCTGTCTTACCAAACTTCTTCTTGACAACTGAGGCAAGACTCGACTTGAAGGTATCTATAACATAACCCTTTTCAATTCCTCGTTCTCTTGCTATATCAGAAAATAAATTCCAAATTTCTAAGGTTGGCAGAAGTCCTCCTAAAATGTCTTCCATTTTTTTCCTGGAGATGAAACCTCAAGCGTATATTTTGATTTTATAGGGTCCTTCACATCTAACATCACCGAAAGACCTCTGGAAAAATGTTTACAGTCATCAAGGGTAATACCGCCCTTTTTATCAATGAATATCCTCAAAAGTCGTTTGTGCTCATTACCCTTCAATTTTAAATCAATAAGTTCTATGCCTTCTTCCACAAATTGCTCCTTAATTGTTTCCTTTACGATGTTAATTAACTCTTCTTTTAATCTTTTTACATTCTCTTTCATAATATTCTATTTTAACATATAAAGATATAATTTTCAAGGATTTTCTTTAAAAAATTCCATTTCTTTTCTACCGTCTGAGTAATTTGTGTAATCATAATACGCACTTTATTAGGTTTCATATTTTTTTTCTTCTTGAGAGATCAAATCTTTCACAAAAGGGATTACCTCCTTTGGTGAAACTTTATGTTTCTTTTCTTCCCTTCTCAATTTCACTTCACAAAAACCATCTTTAAGCGATCTTTCGCCCACGATTATATGGACTGGAATACCTATTAGATCTGCATCCTTAAATTTGTATCCAGGTCTTTCATCCCTATCATCAATGATAAGCTCAATATTTTCCTTTATGATTTCGTTGTATATCTTTTCAGAGGTTTCTCTTACATCTTTGTTAGACATATCGAGGGGGATTATATGTATAAGGAACGGTGCAATTATGATTGGCCATATTATGCCATCTTTATCATGGTGCTTGTCTATTATCGAAGCCATTATCCTTTCTATTCCGATACCGTAACTTCCCATCACAATTGGTTTTTCAGTTCCGTCACTATCAGTAAAAAGACATTTCATAGATTGTGAGTATTTTGTGCCGAGCTTAAACAAATGCCCGAGTTCTATTGCTTTATTTATTTTTAAGGTTCCACTTTCACACTGGGGGCAGGAATCACCATCTCTCACCATTATAATATCTACATACTCCTTCACTTTCATATCCCTCTCAATATTGACACCCTTAACATGATATTCATTCTTATTTGCACCTGTAATCATTCCTGTTGCACCTTTAAGGTTGTAATCCGTATACGTCTCAACATTATCTATACCTATTGGGCTAATATATCCTATGTCAGCACCGGTCAGTTTCTTAACTTCTTCAGAATTTGCTGCCCTGAATTCAAAACCTAAGATATTTGCAAGTTTTACTTCATTTACTTCATGGTCACCTCTCACAAGGACAAAAACTGGCTTATCTTTAACAATGTAAATTAGACTCTTGATAAATAATTCTTTTGGCTTTTTTAGTAGATTTGATACAACATCTACAGTGCCTGGAACAGGTGTATGAATTTTATCAAGTTTCTCACCCTCACCATGAACAGGATTTAACCTGGTAGTAGCAACTTCAACATTTGCAGCATAGTCACATTTATTACACAGTGCAATTGCATTTTCTCCACTCTCTGATAAGAACATAAATTCATTAGATTTAGGTCCACCCATGAGTCCACTTGAAGCACCCACAACGATTACATCAAGCCCGCATCTATGAAAAATCCTTTTGTATGCTTCATAATGTAGCTTAAAACTCTTATCAAGCCCATCAAAATCTCTATCCAGACTGTAAGAGTCCTTCATAATAAACTGTCTTAGCCTAAGAACAGCACCTTTTGGTCTCGGTTCATCTCTGAATTTCATCTGGATCTGGTACCACAACTGAGGTAGTTCTCTATAGGATTGAATTTCCCTTCTTGCAAGATCTGTTATTATCTCTTCATGGGTTGGAGCAAGACAGATGTCTCTTTCATTTCGGTCCTTGAATTTAAACATCTCTTCGCCAAAATCGTCCCATCGTTTTGTTTCATCCCACATTTCCCTGTTTGTTAAAACGGGTAATAAAAGTTCCTGTCCACCAATTCTGTTCATCTCTTCACGAATGATTTTTTGTATGTTCATTATTACACGCCATCCGAACGGAAGGTATTCGTATACGCCGCTCATCAGTGGTTTAATCAAACCAGATTTCAAAAGCAATATATGACTGATTTCCTTCGCTTCCTTTGGGAATTCCTTAAGTGTTGGTAAAAAATACTTACTTAATCGCAAAATCTCCTCCTATATTTCTTTAATTACGAATATAGAATTAACCACGAATAAGACGACAAACTGGATAAACAAGACAGCTTGTTTATCCTCTATTCAAAATTCAATTATATCTATATATCAGAAAAGAATACTTTAGTCAATATTTTTTTTGGAGTGAATTAAGTTTGGTGAGAGGATGGGTGCGATTTTTCGTTTTTGGAGTGCAACGACGGTGCGGGTTGGTGCGCAGTTTGTCTCTCCGTTCCTTCAATACACCGTGTCACCGATTCTTAGATACTATGGTGGTACCGATGGATCTCTGTATTTAAATCTTGTCACACCTTCCTTTGTTCCGAGCCAGATATAATCCTTTTCAACATACAGCGTTCTCACTTCATTGTCTATGAGTCCATCAGTTTCGTTGAATGTTTTCCACATCTTCAATTTTTTGTTATACCTTGATATACCATTATTCGTTCCCACCCATACATAATCCTCATCTCCTGAAATGGAAAAAACCCATTCTCCTGAAATCGGTGTAGGGTAGAGATATTCTTTCCATTCAAGATCGTCAGGATAATATACATCAACCCCCTTCCTTCTCGTCCCAAACCATAGTGCATCATCATCAACAAAAATTGCTGCAACACCAAAGTTGAAATCTCCATCTGGATCAGAAATATTCTCAAACCTATTGTCTTTTTTGAGAAATACTCCTCTTTCTGTTCCGATAAGCAGGTTATCTCTATATATTCCAAAAGCATTAACAGAGATATTATTAAAAGTTTCTATATTTACAATTTTTTCTGTACCAGGTAAGAATAGAGCCATTCCTTCTTTTGTCCCAATAAAAATAGTATCTTCTTTTGTAATGAGTGATATAACAATGTTGCTTGGAAGACCATCAAACATTGAGTAAGTTTTCCATACACATTCACCCTTTTTATAACACATTAATCCATCACTCGTTCCAAACCAAATACGTTTCTTATCACCAGTGATCGCATATACAGTGTTGGAGTTTAAACCAAATATATCTTCTGAACGAAAATATTTTCCTTCACCTGTCTCAAAGTTGATATGGGTAATACCTTTATCTGTTCCATTCCCCCCTCCGAGCCAATAACTATCCTTATCACGATAAATCGCATCAACTCGATTATTTGCAAGTCCTACAATATAATGAATTCCATTCCACGTGTAGATATTATAATGAAAGACCCCATACTTGTCTGTTCCAAGCCACATATCCTTATTATCTACAGCAGCAGTTGTATATTCATACTTGTTAAAGTATTCATCAGACGCATAATACGGTGTTAAGAATGGATAATCCCTTATAGAGACTTTCCCTTTTTCTCCAAACCAATCAATATTCATTGGGAGCGTCCCTGTCCATTTCTCCCATGTGAAACTGCCCCTTTGAGAAGAATAAATAGAACCATTCCCTTCAAGGAATATCCTTTCATGGGTAAATCCAATGGAGCTAATCGCACGTAAAGGTAGACTGATACGTAGAATATCTCTCTCCCAGAGTGAGATTTGAGGATTGTAGGCTGCAAGAGACTTATCGGAAACAATCCATAGTTTATTAAAAACTCTATCAAAAGCAACGATCTCCGCTTTTTCTCCAGGGAAACCGTCACTCTTTGTCACAGGTGCATCCCACTTGTTTTCTATCCTGTTAAATCGCAGGATTCCTCCGTATGTGCCTAAATAGACTGCTTCCATATTAATTGTAATACTGAAAATATAAGGGAATTCTTTGTATGTAGTCCATACAAATGGATTGTACTTTCTTGCAGAAAGAGAAGCTGCTAATAGAAATATAATAAAAGCAATGAAGAATTGGGAATTAGGAATGCGAAGTAATCTCATCTTTTCCTTAACCTTAAATCTTTGAATTCTTTTAACATAAACATTACTTTCCTCTGTCATCTAATTTTCCATCTTCTATGTTACTTTTTACTCTTAACTTGTATGTTATGCTGCTATCTATCATCTAAACTAAGAAAATCCACAGCAAATTTTGTAAAGAGGGCTGTTCCTAATGGTAGTGCATCCTCATCAATATTAAATCTTTGGTGGTGCCATGGATAGTTTGAGCCCTTCTCTTTATTTCCCGTACCCAATCTCAGGAATGTTCCCTGGATTTTCTCAAGGTAATAGGCAAAATCCTCTCCACCCATAAGTGGATCTTCTATCTCTACTGCGTTTTCCTCACCAAAAAGCTCCTTTATAATTGTGGTTGCTAAGATAGTAAATGCTTTGTCGTTCTTAAGCACAGGGTATCCTTTAACGAATTCAAAGCTATATGTGCCCCCATAGATATCCGTTATTCCTTTCAGGATATCATCAATCATCCCTTTTACTTTATCAACGAGTTCCATATTCAAAACTCTTACTGTTCCCTTAAGTTCAACTTCTCCAGGAATGATATTAAAGGTTGTACCACCGTGTATAGACCCAATGGTAACAACAAGGGGTTCTAATGGGCTAACCCATCGCGAGGTTATCTTCTGTAATTCCTGTATGACATCACTTGCCATCACAATGGGGTCAATAGACATCTGGGGAACTGCAGCGTGTCCACCCTTACCCTGCAATATTATCGTAAACTCAGATGTAAATGCCATAAGAACACCGTGTTTGTATCCAACCTTCCCGGTTGACATAGTGGGGTCAGCATGAAGACCAAAAATTGCATCAACCGTAGGATTATCCAATACCCCTTCTTCTATCATTTTCTTTGCACCACCTGGTAAACTTTCTTCGCTTGGCTGAAAAATGAATTTTATATTTCCTTTAAGGTGCTCTATGAGTTTTGACAGAATCATAGCTGCTCCAAGGAGCATGCTCATATGTGCATCATGACCGCAGGCGTGCATCTTTCCTTCATACCTTGACTTATATTCAATATCATTTTTTTCTGTAACAGGAAGTGCATCCATATCTGCACGTAAGGCAATGGTCTTATCACCGTTACCTTTAAGGATGCCGACAACACCTGTTTTTGCAATACCTGTTTTTACCTCTATGTCGAGTTTTGATAACTTATCAGCAATATAGGAAGATGTTTTAAACTCCTCGTATGCAATTTCGGGAAACTGATGAAAATGCCTTCTCATCTCTATTAGTTTATCCTTTAATTCAAATGCCATTTTTTTAACATCCATAAAATCGTCTCCTTTCGTTTTCAGTCCTCTATCAGAAAACACAGTGTAAGTCAAGCAAAAACTTATTTTAGATACCGATTCACGCAGATTTTAACAGATGACTCATGATTAAGGACTGGAAATTAGGAATTTCTTCGTCATATTAACTTTTTACTTTTAACTTGTACATTATGCTGTCATCTGTTCTTTCCTATTCTCCGATCCACCATTTCACATAGTGCTCGAATGTGCTCCGGGGTTGTACCACAACAGCCTCCGATGATTGAGACACCTATCGAAACAAGTTCTTTCGCTTTCTCTGCCATAAACTCTGGTGTCTCAGGGTAAACAGTAGTATTCCTTTTTATCACTGGAAGACCAGCGTTGGATTGGATAATCAATGGAAGCCTGCTTTTTTGCCTGAACTCTATGGCTATCTTTATCATATTCTCTATGCCATTACCACAATTCGAGCCTATAATATCTGCTCCTGCAGTTTCAAGTCCTTTCGCAGCCTGTTCTATGTTAATACCCATTACTGTGTAAAAACCTCGCGGTGTGGGATCAAAAGTCATTGTTGCCATAACAGGGGTTGGTGGCGAGACGGTTTTTGCTGCTTTGATGGCAAGTGTGGCTTCAGTTAAATCGGTCATTGTCTCTATACAGATAATATCGACCCCCGAATGTATGAGTGTCTTTAGTTGTCTTTCAAAACTACTATAAACATCTTCGGGTTCAGTATCTCCATACGGTTTTAAGAGCCTTCCACTTGGACCGCAAGATGCAGAGATGTATGCGCGCTCTCCTACTACTTTCCGAACTGCAAGGACAGCATTTCTATTTATTTCCTCAGTTTTGCCATCAAGCGAATAGAACGAAAGCTTTAATGGTGAAGCTCCAAATGTATTGGTCTGGATTATCTCTGCCCCGGCATCAAGATAGAGACTGGCGATCTTTTCAAGAATCTCTGGTTGTGTAAGATTGAAAGATTCTGGAACATCACCCGGTTTAAGACCGCACGCCATAAGCATTGTACCCATTGCACCATCTGCAATAAAGATCTCACCATTCTTTAGTCGTTTAAGCAAATCTTTCATTTTCCTATTCCATCCCTTTGCTCTCTGCGCTTCCTGCGTTTCTCATCTGCTTTTACTCATCAGTCTTTTGACCGTTTCAACTGCGTTAACACTGTCATAACCGTATGCATCCGCTCCTATCTCTTGAGCAAATTCTTCTGAGACAGGTGCTCCACCAATTATTATCTTTATTCTGGCGCTGAGTCCTTTTTCTTTTAGAAGATCTACAACTTTTTTCATAACTGGCATGGTTGTTGTAAGAAGAGCAGACATACCTATAACAGCAGCATTTACCTGCTGTGCAGTTTCTATAAATTTCTCAGGTGGAACATTGTTACCAAGGTCAATAACTTCAAAGCCGGCACCTTTGAGCATGATACCTACAAGGTTTTTTCCGATATCATGCAGGTCACCATGAACTGAACCTATTATCACTTTTCCAATAGTTGGTATACCTTCTTGTATAAACAGTGGTTTCAGCAAATCCATTCCTGCATGCATTGCCTTTGCAGCAAAGAGCACATCAGGAAGAAATATTTCATTAGCCTTGTACTTTTCACCTATTATGTTCATGCCAGCAATAAATCCTTTATCGAGTATCTCTTTTGGTGATATTTTTTCTTCTAAAGCTTTTTTTGTTAGTGCTGTTACCTTTTCATCATCACCATGCTGCAAGTGTTCTGATATCTCTTTTACTAAATTCATTATGCTATACCTTACCTGTTGTTAGGGCTATCTTCTAAAAAAAGAGCTCGGATCCTTTCTCTGCAGGAGTGCGTTTTGCATTGGTTGCAGAAAGGATAAGAATCTTCAAAGTTATGAATCTCTTTTTTTCCAGCAACGATTACACCTGATACTGATTTTAACGGTTTCATTAGAAAACTATCGAGCAGTGTAATACCAATCTCCTCAGGATGGATAAATTCAAATAACTTTTTCTGCCCACTTATGTGCCACCCGCAATAACCAGGACTATATCTTAAAATACCTATTGAGGGAGTAGTCTCTCCGTTATTCAAGAGCAGATTAAAAAAACGGTTTTCAACAACATCAGCTGCCTTATCAGCACCGGCTGAAGCTGTAGAATCCAACATACTTCCCAGGGCAAATTCATTTTTTTTGAAGAGTTCATCTATTTTTTTACTCACCTTTTCACCGATTGTGACGGCAAAGAGAGCAAGATTATCTGCCTTCCTGAAAATTTCATCAACGGGAGTATCCTTTTCATTAAGTCCTTCACCCTTATATACAGTGTCAAATTCAGAAATTGAAATATCTGAAATGATACCTACCGGATGGGAAAATGTAATGAAAATATCCATTGCTTTTCCAAGAAGAGTTATTACTTTTTCTGGCAGTTCATCTTTAAGAGAGATACCCTGATTCATTAAAACTTTGTCTTTCTCTGCCATTATATCACCGTTTGAAATTTCGATTATCTCTCTCATAAAACTACTCTGATTTGTCTAACAGCCGAGGCTTCCAGCCTCGTTTTGTGAGCCAGGATGGCTATCCCTATGTGCTAAAGAAAATTTTTTTTACACTCACTTGGTAAGTGCTCCATCCCATATCGGCTTGCTTCTGCTTTCATCAGTTTTGTCAACTCTCTTTTTGTATCTTCCTGCAGTCTTGATGTCGCATAGTCCTTTATTAATCTTTCCACCTCACTGTGTGCCCTTTCCCAAAGAGTTAAACCACCTTCATCTTGCCATCTTGCTCTGCTAGCCCTATCTATTACAGGTCCAGGGAAATAAAATTCTTCTTTGAGGTAACGACTGGTATGTTTTGAAATAAGGAGGTGTTTTTCCTTGAGAAGTTCCTTGAATCTCGGAAGTGAGGGGAAATCTTCTTTTGGCTCGATTCCTTTTATTAGTCGAAGGGTCATTCCGCAGATTTCATTGTCAAGAACGAGCTTTTCGAGACTCTGACAGCTTTCAAAATCGAGCATTCCAGGTCCCGATATACTGTTTATACCGGAAAGGGCTGCCAGAGTTGCTCCCATTGATGATTCGAGTCCTGCCTGTGCATCAAACTGTTTTGCATCGCTGAGTGATATATAAGCCTGGGTTGGCATACCCAGGTATTTTCCTATCTCGTTATATGCACAATCAATCATCTCTGTCTCCACAGCCCCCATTGGTGTTGTCTCGTAACGGACATCAAATATGGAGGGTGAACCACCGTAAAGGATTGGTGTTCCTGGATTGGTTAACTGGCTTATTACAACACCACTAAGTGTTTCAACGGTATGCTGCACCAATGTTCCAACAAGTGTAACAGGTGCAATAAATCCTGACAATGGCATAGATACTAATTCTATCGGGATAGAATAGTGCGCGCAATCAATAACATTCTGCGATGTTACATCACTCCATTTTATCGGAGAAGTTGGACAGCAGGAGAATACTGTAAGGGGTTTTGCAACAAGTTTCTCTTCTGTACCGCGAATTGCAAGCTGCAGATCCTTCATAATAGTAAATGCTTCGCTGGTAAATGCTCCTGTGACAACAGGTTTTTCACAAAAAAGAAGACTGAGGTAGAGACGATAACTATCTGAGATCTTTTCATGAACATCAGCAGGTATGAATGCTGTGCTCTGGGAAGCAATGTTATCAAGCCGACTTATAACCTTTGCATACCTGATATAATCAGAAGTTTTTGGTTTGCGAATTTTTTTTGTTTCATAATCGAGGATATGTAGCGCAGCAGAGCCAGGTGTGAAATAGATATTATATTCTGAAAAATTATGGGTTTCATTGCCAAGAACATCATAGAGTTTGAATGAGGGTGGAACTGTTTTCACTGCCCTGTCAATAATCTCATCTGTAAAAAGAACGTGGTTATTATCTATCTCCACTGTTGCACCATGGTCTTGTAGCATAGAAAGAATATTCTTGTTGTTAATTTCTACACCAAGTTTGCAGAGAACATCCCTTGCTTCCGAAATTATCCTCTCTATAAGTTCATCATCAAGAAATCTCAGGATCGGCCTCATTACAACTCCTTTCAAATAGAGTATTAATTTGAATTATCTTACAGCAAAACCCAAAACATTGCAAGAAAAATTTATCCTATACCACTGTAAGCAATTGGTGTAGTGGAAGCAATTACTTTACTCTGCATATATTCTTTTTAATCTTTACTTTTTTCCCCTTGACTTCAAGAAACTTTTTTGATATGTTTATATGAGAAGGTAGAACATGAAGGGAAACACTGGTATACATCAGCAATTCAATGGGGCGGTCTCTACGGTAAAAAAGGAGTTATTATGCCAAAACAAATATTAAAAGGAATATCAATTCCGTCAATCAGTGGTATTGACGAACTGGTCTCGGGTGACTTTGGTAAGTTATTAATATCGTATTACTTAGTGAAGAAAAAATTGCATGTGATAGTTGCAAAGTCTGAAGGATTTGATTTGCTTGTTAATGATACGAGAGGGTTTCTCTTCGAAAAAGATAAATTAATAGGAATAAGCGTGAGAACAAGGCAGAAACGGTCACTCTGCCTGGATTTAGAGATCGCAAGCGATAAGTTAAAGAGAGCAACGAAGATCTGGAAATTCATTCCCTACTTTTGTTATGTAACACCATGTGAAGTAATAATTTTTCCTGCAGATTTAGCGAAAGACAGTAGGGTGAAGACCGGTGCAAATCTTGTATCATCTGCAAGGTTGAAAACAATAAAAGATAATCGAATTATATATTTTCAGTGGGGAATAAAAGAAAGAATTTCTGGACGCAAATCCGCCTGGCTTTTTGAGATTTGAGAAATCGTTAAGCAGATAACATTATTCTTATAATAACTTAATCATGTTTTGTTTTTGGGGGACAGGAGTAAACTTTTAAACTTTTTGGAAAAGTAACCTGCCTGCCCTGTTAGATATGAAATATTCTAATGGGGTCCCCAATTTGTAATTTCCCCTATTTTCAATTTTGCCAATTTTCCGTAAAGTTGCTTCACATCCACGGGAAATGCTTAAATGTGGGAATATCAAAGGGTTTGTAAATTCTGTTTGCAGGCCTGCCCCCGTTATTTCATTATTTGACCCATTATTCTCTATATTGTATCTTGAAGCCTGACCCCGTTTGTTGTTCTATTGAAGTAATAAAGTCACAGTATTTAAGGCCTTTTGAGCAAGTTGATGGCGAAGTTGTATTTGATACAATGATACAAGAGAGAGGGAAATTGGGGAAATTGCAGAATTTGTATTGCGACACCAAGATAAGAGAATCAAAGATCATGAAATCACTTCTAGTGATTAATAATCTCCGTCTAGGCAGCTGTATTCAAATTGATGTTATTATTGATTTCTTCTAATTATGTCCGTTATTATGAAATTTCCCTCCAGCAAAATTTCAGTGTCCGTATTGATTTCCTCTGTGCCTTTCCAATATTCTTTGGCCTTTTCAAATATAACATCATAGGGCAAGCCATTGCAATCCAATAACGATAATTTCGCCCTTATGGACTTTGATTTATTTTCAATAGGTTCAATTTCGATAAGAGCGTATTTGTCCAAAGAGAAATTTATCTTATCAGCATAATCCTCATAATCAATTGATTTATCAAATAAAAACATGCACTTTTTTCTGGACGGTAATGATGGAAAATGAACTGCTCTTACTTCTTCAAATATGTATTCTTTGAGCAATTCTATTGAGTATTTCCAATTCCGAAGTACAAGCTTAAGGTCCAGTCCATACACATTGACATCTGGAATATTTAAAAGTGCTTGATCGCAATTTGCAAGAAAATTGCCTTGGATCTTTTGTTGCCAATAATTTGATACATCGCAAGCGGTTGAGTATTCAGTGTTAATTTTCAAGGTATTTGTATTCCAAGCTGTAAAATGTAAAAACTGCAATCGGTATCACCTCCTTTATGCAAATTGGAAATTATGCTGAGTCCGGTTTCATCTGAGCAATATTCTATTTAATTTATATCTTAGCATGTCATAGGTTCTTGGGTGTTTGCTTTTATGAAATTTAGCATACAATGACGGACAAGTTCCTCAAAGCAATATGTGAATGGCAGTTTTTTTGATTCTGGGAATTCTCTTCTATCGATAATCATACCTAGAGATGTATCCGTATCCCACTTTTTTCCAATTATTTTGGGAGGGTATGTCAAGTACATTGGCATGCCACTATGTAGGTAATTGGATCTGGCATCATAAATTGCCTTTAGTGTTTTTTCCAAGTCCGGCTTGAAGATTTTTGCTTTCTTAGCTTTGTAGTTACCTCCCTTAAAGAATCCCTTACAATACTCTTCTATGAATCTAATAAATTTACGCTTTGCTTTTCTATTTTGAAAAGTTTTCTTTAACTCCGTTTTCTCCTCTCCCGATAGTTTTGATTCAGTGATTAGAGTAGTTATTTTTTTCTCTCTCAGTTTGTCATCTCTTCTTTTTAGTTCCGTAAAGTGCGAGGAAAGAGCTTCGATTGCTGAAACCAATCTGATGTATACCATCTCATGATCCTTACCAACCTCTCTCAGGGATCTTAAATAGTGGTAGCAAGAAAGTATGAATTGCTGATGATATTTGACATCCAATGATTTTATTGAATTGAGAAACTCCTGAAAGCCAACTGCAAGGTTCTTTCCTTTGTTATCGAAAATTGGTGGATGAATCTCGTGATTACATGGTAAATAAGTGAAATGATAATAATTCTTAGTTGTGGGAAAATATGATTTTTCATCAAGATGTGTGGAGGCTATAAGATAGAAGCGACATCTGTAATAAATTGACAACAGGCAAATTAACTCTCCAATCACTCCAGCTTTAAAGCAATAACCCTTTTTACTCACTGAATTATAATCAAAAGTGAAATCTTTTTGTGGGAATTTAAGACGAAGATTGTACGAAAATAAATCGTCTTTTGATTTGAATGTTAAAAGCCGCATAGTTATGAAATCCTTTTGATAATTAAGTACACCTGGGATGTAACATTCTGAAGCAACCTCGTAGTCCATATAATAATTCCCTTTGGTCACTAGAAGCTCTTCTCCCTGGAGGATCCAACCCATTCTGTTGTCAACTTGACCTTTTTTCTTCTCCATATGATTATATTTGCTATCCTAATTCCTCTTGGATGCTGCGGAATTGCTCAAGGGCGGATTCAAGGTTTTCAGAAATTTCTTTGGCAATAACATCTGGTTCTGGTAAGTTTTCTAAATCTTCAAGGTTTTCGTCTTTAAGCCAGAAAATATCAAGGCTGACTTTATCTCGTCGGATAAGATCATCATATGTAAAAGATTTAAATCTTTCAGTTTCTTTTCTATCGTGTCGGTTTTCCGCATTATAGCAATCAGTAAAGTTTTTTAGATCTTCATACCTAAGAGGATTTTCCTTTAGGGTAAAATGCTTATTGGTTCTAAGGTCATATATCCATAATTTCTCTGTCCATGGTTTTTCACTAGCAGGTTTTCTGTCAAAGAAGAGGACATTTGCCTTTACACCCTGTGCGTAAAAAACACCAGTAGGAAGCCTTAAAAGCGTATGGACATCGCACTCATGAAGTAGTTTCCTCCTTACTGTTTCGCCAGCACCACCTTCAAAAAGGACATTGTCTGGTGCGACAATAGCACATTTTCCATTTATTTTTAGTAATGTTTTACAATGTTGTAGGAAGTTTAATTGTTTATTAGAAGTAGTTGCACAGAAATCCGGACGCTCATAACTGGAAGATGATTTGTCAGCTTTACCTTCTTTATTTGTTATTGTAATACTGCTTTTTTTACCAAAAGGTGGATTTGTTAATACCATATTATAGCGGTCACCAGGGTCAGATCCCAAACTATCTCCAGTCTCGATAGGACTTTCAATACCGTGTAAATAAAGATTCATGACACACAATCTTACAACATTATCAACAATGTCTTTTCCTTTGAAAGTTTGAAACTTAAGAAACTTTTTCTGTTCTTTATCCAATCGAAAATGTTTTGACAGATAATCATGCGATGCAAGAATAAATCCACCTGTTCCACAGGCAGGGTCACAGATAGTCATTCCGGGCTCAGGTCTCGTAACTTCCACCATAGCTTTAATGAGTGGTCTTGGAGTAAAATACTGTCCTGCACCGCTTTTTACATCTTCTGCATTTTTCTGTAAAAGACCTTCATAGATTTCGCCCTTTACATCAATATCCAACCCAACCCAGGTTTCTTCATTAATAAGCATAATTAAACGTTTTAATTTCGCAGGATCCTGAATTCTGTTCTGTGATTTTCTAAAGATTACTCCCAACATTCCTTTCCCTTTACCTAAAGTTTCGAGAATATGACGGTATTGTATTTCCAGTTCATCACCATCCTTTTCAATAAGACTTTGCCAGTCAAGATCTTTTGGAATTGCCTGCCTGTCTTCGGCAGGTTTAAGTTTGTTAAATGGAGGTTTTGTCTGTTCATCAGCCATTTTCAAAAAGAGTAGATAGGTCAGCTGCTCGACGTAATCACCATAACTTACTCCATCATCCCGCAAGACATTACAATAATTCCACAATTTTTGCACTATTGATACAGATTCGTTAGTCATTTTTTTGATATTAAAAACATAAATAGTACTATTCCGCCAATTATAAACAATGCCTTTTGCAAATCATCCTTTTGTTTTGCTTTTAATGAAGAAATATACCTTTTTATAGTGTTAAGTGCTGGATTCATGTCACGTTGGTCTATTCGTATATAAGTGACACCTTTTAAACAGCCTAGATCAGTTTCTTTAACCTTGTGCGATACTAATGGAATGATTGTTTTAGCTGCTTTTTTAGCGTAACCTATCTCATTTCCCACTGACATCGCCCGAGAAACGGTTTTATCAGTCACCACGGCTATAACA
>JABUBL010000122.1_pt1 | contig 18277 bp, 16 predicted proteins | sample 7240371 | NCBI WGS metagenome assembly JABUBL01 (sample SAMN07256343, study PRJNA390944) | subsurface metagenome | isolation source: Methane hydrate marine sediment | place: Pacific Ocean: Eastern North Pacific, ODP site 1244 | collected 2002
CCCGTTACAAGTTCCGCTGGTGGGCTCAGTCGCGCGCCTCGCTGTTTGTGCGCTATCTGGATACGTGGCATGAACGCGGGCTGCGCATCCCATCTGTCGGCGTGGAGTCCATGAGCCAGAGTTCTCTCGACGGGGTAAACAAGCGACAGAACCCTGAAGAGGTTTTCGAGTTCTGCCGCCGCTCGAGCGAAAAGCACGGCATGTATCGGATAGGCTACTTTATGACCGGACACGAGGACATGACCGCTGAGCAGACATTAGAAGATGCTGCTCGCCTCAAACAGGCGGGCTTTGACGCCCACGCCGTATCCGTCATCACACCCTTCCCTCAGACACCGTTGTGGGACAAGCTAAGCTCCCGCTACGGTATCTTTGACCACGACTACAGTCATTACAAATTACAACACCTGGTCTGGAACCATCCCCACATCTCACCGGCACAGATGCACTACCTTCAAAACACCATAATAAAACTTCTTGTCAGGCCTATTGACTTCATCTATAAGGGTCTTTCGAGACTCATCTGGGGCGGGCTTCGCCAGGACGGCGCAGGCTTCATCTGGCGCAACCTGATTAAAGGCCCGATTGCCGCCCTCTTCATCAACGACCGCAAGCAGGTCTTCTTTTGACCCCACATGTCTGCTACGCATCCATGCGGGGACCCCAATATACACCTTACGACTGCGCTCGCCGGGACCCCGAGAAAGATACCCCCAAGAACTTGACAGAAAGGAATCTCGGTATAGACTCCTCCATGGAGGATCAAGATGCGCATTAGCCGCCTTGAATTAAGGAACTGGAAGAATTTTAGGAAGGTAGACGTCGAGTTAAGTAACCGCGTATTCATAGTAGGACCTAATGCCTGCGGCAAATCGAATCTCCTCGATGTCTTTCGATTCCTCAAAAGGATCGCAACCACAGGATTCAAAGAAGCAGTTGGAGAAAGAGATGGGGTATCCAAGATACGTTGTCTTGCCGCCCGGCAGTATTCAGATATAGAGATCGAAGTAGAAATAATCTCCAGCGAGGAGAATATCGCATCCTCCGACTGGCGTTACCGCATCGCTTTTAATCAAGATAATCTTAGGAACCCTAAGCTTAAGGAAGAAAAGGTTTGGTGTAAGGATAAATTGATCCTTAATCGCCCGGATGACAAGGATAGAGAGGATGATGCTAGACTTTATCAAACCGCTCTACAGCAAATCAATGCTAATAAGCCTTTCCGAGAAATGGCCTATTTTTTCAAAAGCGTCCAGTACATACACCTCGTTCCTCAACTCATCAGGAAACCAGGGGTTTATTCTCCCAGAGAACCCATAACAGGTGATCCTTACGGGAGTGATTTTCTGGGAAGATTAGCTGAAACGCTTCAACGAACGCGAGAATCCCGCTTAAAAAGAATTCAAGAAGTTCTGAAAATAGCACTTCCCCAACTAGAGAGCCTTGAACTTAAAAAGGATGAACGTGGTATACCTCATCTTGTTGGAGCTTATAAACACTGGCGCCTTCATCCTACTGATCAGAACGAAGAACAGTTTTCCGATGGCACTTTGCGTCTGATAGGTTTGCTTTGGGCGCTTACTGAAGGTGAGGGCCCCTTGCTTTTGGAGGAACCGGAACTTTCACTCCATGCAGGTTTCGTGAAAAAACTTGCTCCTCTAATATATAGACTTCAGAAGCGCCGTAAGGGAAGACGCCAAATACTAATAAGTACCCATAGTTCCGAATTACTTTTCGATAAAGGCATTGATGCAAGCGAGGTACTACTGCTTCATCCTAGTCAGGAGGGAACGAAGGTTCAATTAGCTGCTGATGATGCAGAGATTCGAAAGCTGCTCGAAAGCGGTATGTCAGTAGCAGAAGTGGTTATACCTAAATCTGAACCAGAGAAGCTGGAACAATTAGATCTTTTTAGATGAGCGAAGGCTATGTTTCGTTGGTGGTTGAGGGAAGCTTGGATGAGACTATTTCAAAGAAGTTGATTTCTAAATATGCCAATCATATTAAAATAAGAACTACGTATTCGATGGGAAGCAGGAGTGAAATCCGCAAGAGGATAAACAAGTACAATCAAGCTGCTAGGGTATACCCTTTTTGGGTTCTAGTTGATCTTAATCAGGATGAGTGTCCACCCATTTTAATAAAGGAGTGGGTGCCTCATAAGAATCCTCAGCTTTTTCTCAGAGTGGCGGTACGTCAGGTAGAAGCGTGGCTGCTTGCCGACCGGCAAGCTTTTGCTCGGTTTTTAGGTGTTGGACTTAATCGCATCCCAGTAAATCCTGACGCAGTGACGAAATCCCCGTCTTTGATTATGTCTGTCAGCCGTAAATCCCGGAAACGAGATATTAAAGAATCTATCCCTCCTCTTGGTACAACTGCCAAAAGGGGGCCGGATTACAATGGTCAACTTTCTCGTTTTGTCAACGGAGGTTGGGATGCGGAAAGAGCGCGTAAACATTCTTCTAGTTTAGATAGAACCATACGAACCTTGCAGAGACTTTGAGGCAGGTTCTAGCGCCTTGATTTCTATTCCACGTAAGCCTTGCGGTAGGCCTTTTCGATGTCAGCTTCCGAGACCTCATCAAGCACCGTGTACCGGCCGGGACGGGTGGAAGGGGCGTGTGCGACGATCTTCTTGAAATCCTCGAACCCTAACCCGACGTCCTTGGGTGTAGCGATCAACTCGTTGGTTTGCAGAAACTCCGCCTGAGCTGATTGGGAGGGCTCCTTCTGTAATATAGAGGTAAGGATTGCGAACATCGCCACCTGTTCGCCGTGTAACGATTCGCACTCATAAAGCTCATCACAGGCATGACTTAAAAGATGCTCTGCTCCGCTGCATGGCCTGCTGGTTCCCGCGATGCCCATTGCGATCCCGGAGAGCACCAGGCCCTCGGCGAGGATACGCAAGAACGAGATCTCCTCAAGATTCACCCGCTTCGCATCTAGCATCTCAAATGCGGATTTGCGCGCCAGAAGAGCGGCCACCGTGTCGTAGTGTTCATGGGTGCGGCGATAAGCCAGAAGCCAGTCGTTTGTTGCGGAGATGTTGGACAGAAGATCCCCCAAACCTGCCTTGAGGTTTCTCTGCGGCGCGCTGCTTACAGCCTCAAGCTCCACAAGCACCGCTGTTGGCATGTTTACCCCAATGCTGCGAGTGCCTTTGCGGAAAAGAATCACCGCTACAGGTGATGAGATCCCGTCGTTTGAAAGCGAGGTGGGCACACTCACCACTGGCAGTATGTGACGGGAACCTGCGAACTTGGTCACGTCTATCACCCGGCCTCCGCCTACCCCGATGAGCACGTCGGGTCGAAGTTCATCAATAGCCGCCTCAACCGCTTCGACCTGGGGATAGGAGTTGTCTTCTATCTCGTGAACGTGCGGTTCCTTGAATCTGGAAGAGACCCTATCCGCCATGGAACGTACTTCCTTCATGACGATGATCAATGGTCTGGTAAAGAGCAGGTTGGATTCGTGGAGGAGCTCGTTTACTTTATCTAAAAGACTCTCCTCGATCCTCACCATTATAGGCAAGGAGACGTTGCTTCCAAAGATAGGCATCTACGCCTCCTCTCTTTCAATGGCTCTCGCCACCTCTTCAGCGCGAGCTAGATCTTCAAAGGTGTCTACTTCTATCCAGGGCAATCCTTTGGTGCTCAAGGCGTAGAGGGGGTGTTCATCCAGTATCCGGGCTATCGCTTGCTCATACCAAACGTCAGTTTGACCCGCATCAATCATCTCGTCCATCTTCTCAAAGAACGCCTTAGAGAACTCTTCTCCGAATCTGGCAAGCCCTATATACTCCCCTTCACTTACCTTTGGATCGAGTTCCTTTGAGATGGCGGTAATCCTTTTATCCTCATCCACCATCACCCTCATCTCCTCCTTCGCCAGGGGATGCACATCGTCAACCATGAGTGTACTTTCTTTATCTGCAGAGAGTATACCCTTCACCATCCGGGGAGCAAACAAAACGTCGCTGTTCAGAAGCAGGAACTCCTCACCGGCAAGCTCTTCGTGGGCGAGCCAGAGCGAGTAGATGTTATTCGTTGAGGCATAAATCTCGTTGTGGATGAATCTGCATTCAGGGGCAGCTTCCTTCAATCTCCCAGCCGCATGTCCGGAAAGGATGATAATCTCCTCGTGCCCTATGCCTGCAGATCTAAAGCTTTCAAGTGAGCGTTCAAGAATTGTCCGTCCCCCCACATCAAGAAGGGCCTTGGGCTTATCTGCGGTAAGGGGGTAGAGTCTGCGCCCCTCACCTCCTGCGAGGATGATCGTCTTCATCGGCTTCGCCTCATCTTGATCTTGATTGCAAGGGCGTTGGTCCCATAGAGGAAGCTCGCCCCCCAGATCATATATGTGGGTAGATGCTCCACAAGCCATGCAAGAAGCGGTGCTATGAACAGGATAAGGAACTGCTCGTCGTATGCGGTGTAGAGCTGTCCCACCCTGCGGATGATTCGCCTCTCAGGCAGGACTTGGGGTATTTTGCTCTGGCTGATGCGTGTCGGAGTGTGATGGGCAAAAAAGTGAATCCCGTAGTGAAATAGGACTCCTCCAGTGGTCCAAAGAAGCCATGTGGTTCCGAACTGACTATAGACGCCCCATGATAAAGCTAGCAGCGCGAAGAGCTTGCGCACCAAATCGATTACAGGATCGAGTTTTGCTCCTAACTTGGTCTGTTTACCTGTCATCTTGGCCAGTTTGCCGTCGGTGCAGTCAAGGATCCATGAGAACTGAAACAGAAGCGCGCCCCAGATAAGGGACAGGGGATCGCCGCGCCAGAAGAAGTACACGCACGCAAGTGCTGGCAGAAGACTAGCTACGGTAACTACATTAGGATGGATCGGGGTATAGGAAAGCAACCTCGCCAGAGGGATGCCGAGAGGGTCTGCAAAGATAACCGTGCTCCATGCGTCAGTCTCTTTAAGATAGGGTGGGAGTTGCCTCATCTGCTAGTCTATTGATTACCGTTCAACTGTCAACATATGGGGGCAAGGATACGATTCTTTCCATCAATGGCGTGCTGATCACAGGATTTAGATCAAGGATGGATACCTAAATTGGGGTAATACTTATGTAGCAACTTTCGGATGCGCCGGGCCTGGTGTTCAAAAGTCAAAGATTTTACAGTTTCTCGTCCACCTTGTGCAAGTTTATATCTCAGGGTGTCATCCTTGATCATCATCCTTAGCGTATCACGTAGTTGGTTCCTATCTCCGGGATCAACAACGAGACCGTTCTCGCCATGACGAATCCGGTAAGGTATCCCTCCCAAACGGGTTGCCAGCACAGGCAATCCTTGAGCCCATGCTTCAAGGATAACCCTGGGGAAACCCTCGGGATAGCTGTCTGAAGGCAATACGAAGATATCCGTCTCACGATAAAGCTTTTGAAGAGGGCCGGTTGAAGGGACGAAACCCAGAAGCTTAACGTAACTTCCAAGACCGCGTTCGGCGGTTTTTTTACGGATGGGTTCAAACAAAGGACCGCTGCCTGCCAAACGTAGGCGCAAGGCGGGAAAATCCACGTGTAATTCCTCCACCACATCCACGAGTAGCTCAATCCCCTTGCCGTAGTCGAATCTTCCAACAAAGAGCAACTCCTTTGCCTGTCCCTTGGTTTTCCTGGGAGCCAGCAGATTCTTTTCAGAGAGTAGTATATCGTCAAGCTGATATGCAGGATACAGGTGGGTTGAGAAAAGCTTTTCTAATTCCCCGCCCGTGACCAAGACAACACCATAGCATGTTATCCACCGAATTAACAGATGTAACGCGTACGACGCTAACTTTACTGCGAAAAGACGAAGGCCCTTATATTTAGATGTACGGGCGGAAAGCAGGACATTCCCGGCTACATGAATTATTAAAGGTTTGCGTTGCTTACGGGCTAACCACCAGAAAAAGAAGCCGGGCACCGCCGGTATACGGAGCCATAGTATATCACTTGATTTAGTCAAACCACGGGCTGCTTTTAGGATACGACCTAGTGAAAAGGGCAGGTAAACAATGCTTTGCGCAAGGTCGCGCCAGCCAGGTAGGGGGAAAAGTTTGATACCAAGGTTTTCTACGACGACCCTGTAGTTCTCAGGATCTATATCCCGGATAGGGGTGACAGATACAGCCAAGGAGATTTGCTCAGCGAGTTTTAACCTTCGGATGAAGTTCAGCGATTCGGAGTTGGAAACGGTAAAGTTCCCATCGCCTCGGTAGCGATCATGAAGGTAGATACCCAGCCTTAAACCTTGCACCATTGGAAATTCTATCCTGTGAGAATCGGAAGTCAACCGGTGGGAGTTGTATCGATCAAAAAGAGGGCCTGCGGGTGTAATCGTGTAGGGTCAGGGCCACAAGCCTGGAGTCTACTTTATCAGGGAGGTATCTAATAGTCCGAGCACGACGCAAAAAGTTGTTCTGACACCCTAAGATAGTCCTTCGGGGTCCCCGCGGCGTTGCACAGCAACGACGTGGGGTGAAAAGACAAAGGTGATACTTATTCGCTGAATATCGTGGCACTTCCGGGTGCCAAATCTCTTGACAGTCGTCGGTTTTCAGCCTATAGTTATATGTTAACAACACGAGCCAGGGTCGGCTGTTATCGAGAGACATCCGGTGCAATCTAAACGAAAGGACGGATGCATGAAACCGCAGATCCTTATCGCACTCGGTATCCTGCTCATTGGAGCAGTGGCGTTTGCCAATAAGGTATGCCCGAGTTGCAAGTACGACGAGGATGACAACCTTAACTACTGCACCAAGTGCGGTACTGCGCTGGTGAACTCAGGGTATAAGACCTGGCAGAATACGATAAGCATAGTTGCCGGCCAGACCGAAACCATCAATGCCACGCTAGAGAAAGAATCTGGTAGTTCAGATATCGAGTGGTGCTACGTCCCTGCTGGCTGGTTCAGGATGGGCAACACCGACTCGGATGCAGATGACGACGAGGAGCCTGAACACATGGTGTATCTTGACGCCTACCACATCTCGAAGTACAAGGTTACCAACGCCCGGTTCTGCGTCTTTCTGAATGCCGTAAAGTCCAGCATAACCTCGAAGGCGGCCAGTGAAGGCGGCATAGACCTCTACTATCGGGGCAATTTTATCTACTGGATAGCGATGGACGGCGAGTGGATAGAGATGGTGGGCGATGCATCGAGTTTCAAGGTTAAGAACGGATATGGGAATCATCCTGTGATAGAGGCAACCTGGTATGGCGCTAAGGCCTTTGCCGAGTGGGCAGGCTGCCGATTGCCTACAGAGGCTGAGTGGGAGAAGGCTGCCCGTGGTACAGACGGCCGCAAGTATCCGTGGGGTAACCATGATCCATACTACAACGGCCGTTACTATGCGAACTACAATCCGGGGGATTACTCCGAGGATGGATATTCTCGCACCTCACCAGTGGGCAGTTACCCTCAGGGTGTCTCTCCCTACGGCTGCATGGATATGGCAGGCAACGTTTGTGAGTGGTGTGCTGATTGGTACGGTGCGAACTACTACTCCTCATCTTCTGAGCATAACCCTGAGGGTCCATCCAGCGGTTCTTCCCGGGTGAAACGTGGTGGCAGTTGGTACGCCGACGCCCGGCTCATCCGGTGCGCCGATCGTTCCTACTCACCTCCATGCTGCAGCCGCCTGGGCTTTCGCCTCTCCAGGGACTGAACGTGCCGAGCACGCATTGCAAAATTGATATTGCAAACAAGGACAAGGGATTTAAACCCCTTGTCTGTCCTTGAGCCGCCCTGATACCCGACAACCTGGCTACGCCACGGATGCCGCACCTGTGTTGGAGGCGAATGCTTCCTCGCGATGACATTTGTGTGTTCCGGGTCCCCGCGGGGGAACGCCTTTGCCCCATTAAGGGAGAGGGGCGAGCGGCCTTCAATAGACTCATCTTCTCCTCCCTTAATATCCTCAATCCTAAAAGCCTGACTGTTCCACCATGTAGGTGTACTCGATCAACGAGCAAGTTCCTCTCACTTGACAAACCTACCTGGAGTGGTATATTGTTTCCAACATTGGAGGGAGACATGAAGAAGCTCTCGTGGCTCTGTGGCGCGAGCGTATTGGTTTTTATCGCAGCAGGTTGCGTAGCGACCACGAAAACCCAGCAGCCAGACCAGGATGACGTTCAAACGGGCTATCCAGGCAAGTGGGAAGAAGCTACCCTCACGCAGGATGAGTTCGGGTTCAAACTTATCGTCGTTCGGCAAAACGACGAAAAGTGGGTGCTTGAATCAAAAACCACATGTTTCTGGACAAGGCAGCTGGTAGGCAGAACGGTATGGCTCAGATGGGGACCTGTGGAGTCGTTCCTTATGAACGATGCAGGTCAGATCTGTGAGTTCTGGACGCGGGAACGTATAGAGTAAGAAGACGCGCATGTTCAGACGAGTTAAAAGCGTTGACAAGCCAAACTAGCTCTATATACTTTGATGGAGGAACATATGGCCGGACCGGTTGAGTTGATTGAAACCAAACCCCACATGTCAATGGTTATTGCCAAATCAGTCCCTGACAAACCTGCTATAGCCGGCGAACTCTTCTCACATCTTGGTAAAGCCGGTTTCAATATAGAGATGATATCCGAAAGCAGCATATCAAGGGGATTGGCTGAGATCTCTTTTGCATTAAACGAATCACAGGTAAATGAGGCGGTGGCGCACCTAAAGAGCCTTGATGTCCTCAAGACTAGCGACTTCGTGATAGAAAAAGGAAGGGGTATCTTGACGGTTTACGGAAAGAACCTTGCGCGCGAGGCGGGGATCGCGGGCAAGATATTCTCATTCCTGGCCCAGGAAGCCATCAACATCGATATGATCAGCACCTCATTTACCGCTATAAGCGTGCTCATAAAGGCCTCCTACCTCACCCCGGCCAAGAACCTTCTAAGCCGGGAGTTTGGATTAGATGCTTGAAGGCAAGATAGAGCGACAAGGGTTCCTGGACATAATCCAGCTTTTGACCATGAGCCGCAAGACAGGTCGGCTCGAGATCACGGGAGCCGCCGAAGGCTCGCTTTTCTTTTCCAAAGGGGAGTTGCTAGACTGCCAGATGGACAAGCTGGCAGGAGACGAGGCGTTCATAGAACTCTTCATCCTGGTCTCAGGCAACTTCAAGTTCCACGAGGAAAAGGTCTCGGTTGAGCAACGCATCACCAAATCCTTAACCGACCTTCTTATGGCGGCCTCGAGGCAGGCAACACAGTGGGATGCTGCGTGCCAGGAGTTGGCCTTCGAGGACGCGGCTCTGGTTCTTGCACCGGTAGATCCTAACTCCGAGAAACAATTCAACTTCAATGCCCTGGGATGGGCCGTAGCATCCCATATCAATGGACGCCGCTCCTTTGCCGAGATCGCACGTCTGCTTGAACAACCCAAGACCACGGTGGCCATAACCATAGCTGCACTAAAGAGCCAGGGGCTTATCACAACCGAAGACGAAGGCTCTGCAATACTGCGGACCGTCTTTCGTAAAACCACAGACGTCCTCTATCACCTGATAGATACTCGCCTTAAGTCTCGTGTAAAGGATCGCGTTCTAACCGAGTTCAACAGGTGGACGTTCTCCAAGGGATTTGATATACGAATGCTTGATGGTGCGGGGGTGATCAACAACCTCCCTTACGATATGCCGCTTGATGACAAGATTATAGCCTACAGGCAAGCGCTGGAACAGCTGTACGAAGCGGCCCAGACCGGACTTAACCGCAATGAGCTGCAGGATCATATGGCTGAACTCTATGAACAGCTGAACAAAAACGAACGCAAGTGTGTATCCGATTACGGACTTAATAAGTTTATCCCAACCCGGGGAAAAGGGAGAAGGGATGAGGCCGATTTTTGGCAAACTCCACCCGACTCCATGGGCCCAGATGGTATCATCCCACGCTAATAACCAGAATTAACCCCGGAACACAGGTCGTAAACCTTAAAAAGATTGATCGCTTGGAAGTGGACTTTACAGATTGACCCCATCACACATAGCGACTCCCCAGAGATACAAGTGAATCCCGCGGGCGTTGCATCGCAAGGATTGCATAAAAGGAAGGTAAGGCCTAAGCCTCAGGCAGAGCAGCTTTTAGCTTATCCGCGTAGACCTTGCTTACGTAGCGCACTGCACCCAGGTTCGCGCCGCGGGGTACGCCTATCGCCAAAAATACCCTACCCTCATCATCCAGCTGCTTGGTGAGAAAGTGGGCATCCGCCGTTGATAGAAGGTTATCCACCAGCCTTCCTTTCTTTACCTCATTAACTATCCTTGAGATACTGCGCATAACATCGGTCAGCACCGCGCTCGTGAGCTCGGCGTTTTCGCCGCCCTCTCGGGTCTTGCAGGCAAGCACCAACCCCTCCTCGCCAACAACGCATATTGAAAACGCCTCCTGCAACCACTCGGCTATCTCTTCAAGATACTTCTCTAACTCCTGCATCAAAGTCCTCCTTGATTTCTGCTCCCTATCCTAATGATGGATAGGACGATGTCAAGAAATCCGATCCACTTGACAGATTCCTTTTCTGCGGTTAAAGTTGAAGAAGTCAAATCGTTCAAAACCAAGGAGGCACGATGCGAGGTTTAATTGTTCTTTTAGCCTTGAGCGTCCCGGCAGCAGCCGAGATTCACTTCACCGAGGTGGATGTCGCTACCTTAGGCATAGACGAAATCGCCGGTTCACCAACTCTTGTTGATTACAACTCCGACGGGATACTCGACTTCTGGGCCGGATACGCCTATATAAACGACGGTGAGGGCAACTTCACCAAGCTCTCTGAAAGCCGCTGGGGCGGCGGCAGGGTGGTGTGCTTCGGCGACTACGACAACGACGGCTACCCGGATATACTGACCACCCGACGTATCAATGTAGATACCCTGAATGATACCTGCTTCATCCTTCTTTACCGTAACCAGGGCCCGCCCGACTACGCGGTCGAAGACGTAAGTCTTGCCGTAGGCCTTACAGACACGATCCTGAACCGCGACCTTGTTGACGTAGCCTGGTTTGATTACGACTCGGACGGCTGGCTCGACTTCTACGTCTCGAGCTACGAGTTTCCCTTCCCTGTTGGACACGAGGACTATCTTTATCACAACAACGGCGACGGAACCTTTAGCGACGTCTCCGTGCAAGCGGGGGTAACGATTCGGGCGCTATGTTCAAGGGGAATAAGCGTTGGAGACTTCAATAACGACGGCCTTGCCGATATTTTCGTATCCGTGTATCGCCTTCAACGGAACCTTCTTTGGCAGAACAACGGCGACGGAACGTTTACTGACGTGGCCGAGGAGAAAGGCGTAATCGGTGAGGGAACCCTCTTCTCCAAGGGACACAACATCGGGGCGTGCTGGGGCGATTATAACAACGACGGCTACCTCGATCTATTCACCCCTATCACCCATCACCCTGGCTACCCTGGCGACTCAACCAACCATCTCTGGGCCAACGACGGCCCGCCCGGATGGGCATTCACCGACTACATCTGGGAAAGCGGCATCCTGAGCGCGGAGATCGGTTCGGCGCCGGCCTGGGCCGACTACGACTCGGACGGCGACCTTGATCTTTACTGGGTGAATCTCTATGGAACCCCGGGCCAGCAGGGCTGGCTTTACCGCAACGACGGTGACAACCAGTTCACCGACGTATCGGTGGCTACAGGTATTAAGACGTGGGGTGGCACGAGTTACTCATTGTGGGGCGACATCAACGGCGACGGATTCCTTGACGCCTACATCCCGCACTCTGAGGGCAAAAAATTCTTTATCTCCGATGCGGGAAACGACAATCACTGGCTTGTCTTGAATCTTGAAGGGATAAAGTCTCCACTTGGTGCCGACGACACGACAAGTAACGTTTCCGCCATCGGCACACGTGTCAGTGTCTGGGCGGGCGAGTCCATGGTGATGCGCGAGCTGGCACCCTCCGCAGGCAACGGATACGGCTCGCCGTTCAATCACTTCCTTCACTTCGGCCTGGGAGCGCACGATAAGATAGATTCCGTTGTAATCCGCTGGCCATCAGGACTCCGGGAGCACTACGCCTCGATGCCTGTGGATACGACCCTCACCATTGAGGAGTACGGTTCACCCTCCACAGGTATAAAAGAAAACCCAAGAGAAGCTGAAGCCCTGAACCTGGAAAGTGATCACTCCTTCTTCCGCGATCAAGTGAGGTTCAGCGCCACGATTACTGAAGGTGAAAACGCACGGATCGGCATCTTTGACGCCACAGGCCGCATGGTTGCTGTGCTTGAACTGGAAATCAGAGGCGATGTGTACGAAGCCACCTGGCAGCCGGGTGCGCTGGTGCCAATGGGTGTATACTTTGCACGGCTTCTTGGTGCCGAGCACAACCCCGAGCCGATCAAGGTAATCTACCTGAGATGATCCAAGCAAGATCCCGACTCTAAGGGGAGATCGCACGATCTTCCCTTTTCTGCCTACATCAGAATCTAAGGCAGAGTCTAACGTATAGGGACCTCGATCTGGTAGGGCATCAGGTAGAGCAGGTTCTCACTAAGCCAGGAAGGAAGCATCTGCCAACCGATGGTCAGGCTGGTCTCAAAGCCGTCCTTCCACTCGAACATAGGCTTGGGCCTGGGATAGATGACCACCTGCACATCCTCTGGGAGATCAGCCATCCTGCGCGCTTCTTCTAAAGCGTCCATGAGACCGCCGACCTCATCTACCAGGCCGGCCTCAACGCCATCAGGGCCTGACCAGATTCGTCCGCGTGCAACCGAGTCAACCTCATCAAAGCTCATATCCCGGCCTTCGGCAACGCGGCCCACGAACTCGGCATAGCCCTCGTTCATCATCTGTTGCAGTATCTCCGCCTCCTTCTCGTCAAAGGGGCGATCAGGGCTGAACATGTCGGCGTGCGGATAAAGCTTTATGGTTTCATGGGTTATGCCCAGCTTCTCGTTGAACCCCTTGGTTACGAACTTACCGCCCAGGATGCCTATGGAACCGGTAACCGTTGTCGCGTCGGCAAAGATCTTATCCGCGGGAGCAGCGATAAAGTAGCCGCCTGAGCCAGCCACGCCGGCCATGGAGCAGATGACCGGCTTTTCCGCTGCAAGCTCTGTAAGCGCGCGGTTTATGATCTCTGAGGCAAGTGCGGACCCGCCGCCAGAGTTGATGCGGAACACCACCGCTTTGACTTGCTTATCGTCCTTCACCTTCTCGAGAACCTCAGACATCGTGGTTGATCCCATGTACTTGCCGCCTATCAACGGGATGGGTAGGGGACTCGTGCCGCTCTCGCCGGTTACGATACTTCCTTCGGCTACAACAAGGGCTATCTTTGCAAGGCCGGGGAGTCCTGCCGGTTCTCGAGATTCGACCCATGCTCTTGGGATCTCCTTCTGCTTCTTTTTGAGATCTGCAAGCTTTGTGCGCTGGGTCTTTTCATCGAACTCCATCTTTACGATGCTATCAAGATCAAGGGCAAAACACAGACTATCAACCAGTCCAAGCTTCACAGCGGTATCTGCATCTACGATAACGCGTTCGCTCATTATCCCCTCGAACTCCTCCCGAGGGATACCTCGGTCGCGCTCGATCGCATCCAGCATCTCGCCATATACAGAGGAAAGTAAGGCTCGAAGCTGTTCCTTATCCTCATCTGATGTCTCGGAGAATTCAACCTGCTCGTAGGCCGATTTGTACTCGCCTACACGGTAGAAGTCCGGCTCTATACCCAGCTTATCCAACGTTCCCTTGATGTGCATGGTGCGTGCGTAACCGGTGGCAAGGAGGATGTTGCCTGTGGGTACCATGTAGATGCGATCAGCAAGAGACGCCAGATAATACGAACCTATGGAGTAGCCCTCAGAGAAAGCAACTATCTTCAGGCCTTTTTCCTTCAGCTTAACCAGCTCGGCGCGAATCTCCTCGGCCTGATATAGTGAGTAACTGGCGCCGCGGAAGTCTAAAAGAACACCCTCGACGTCCTTGTGTTCGCCCAGATCACGAATCTCTGTAAGAAGATCGTAGAAGGTTTTGGATTTCGACGGGCCGAATGAGATGAAGGCGAACTTGAATACAGGCGGCGCAGGCTCCTCCGGACGACCCTTGGGCACCCAGGCCACGACCTTGGGCTCGGGCTTGCGGAACCGAATGCCGGGATAGCGTGGGAACGAGGCTCCCAACGATACCACTAGAGCATCTTCGGAGTTGTAGGTTGCACCCAGCTTAACATAACCCAGGGCAAACTCGGCCGCGCCTACCCAAGAAAGCTCGCCGTCACCGGCAAGGGGCTGAGTGACTGCTCCGGAAAGAAGAATCCCGGAGATCGGCTCAACACCCAAACCAACCTTCAAGTCCTCAAACCCGCCGCGGTAGGAGAGGTCGCTGAAGAGTGTGACGCGGTCGGTAAACGGGCGCACGCCCAAGCCACCGATGATGGTGGGAGTTTCTCCGGTTTGCAGAGCAGCACCAAGGGCAAGCCAGTTCAAAGGATTAGACTGAGCGCCGAAGTTCCAGAACTTCTGTTCTCCCCAGTTGTAAGCTCCGCCCAGACGAAAGCGTTTTCCTAAAGGCAATGCCAGGCCAGCAGACCACACACCGGTGGAATCGCCCCTACGGTAGCCAAATCCTGCGGCACCAGCACTGAGACCAAATCGAAGGTTCGGGTTATCCACGAATAGACTGAATCCGCTCTGAAGCTCTACACCCTCTGAGTGCAGCCCAAGACCTGCAGGATTCGTCCAGATAGCGTCCGAGCGCTCGACGAAGCTAACCGATGAGGAGCTGAAGAATCCCAACCCCGCTGCTAGAAGAATTAACGCCTGTCCCATAGGACCTCCAAATCTTTGGTTGTTTGTTTTCCTACTCTAAAAGACGTAATGCACGGAGCGATGTTGCATAATTTAGATGCAACGGTGGGGTTAGCAGACCTCTGGAGCGACACATTTAACCCCTTGACAAGCGCGCATTTTTACCTATGATTAAATTATGAATGAGGATGATATGGCGATTAAAAAAATCTTTGCTGTCGGTGTGCTGGCGTTTGCAATCCTCCTGGGATGCTCAGTAAACGAGCTCGGGATAGAGAAACCCAATTACTTCCCGCTCGACGATGGTAATGCGTGGGTTTATGAGGTGCAAACGGACGCAGCGGCCTATACCATTGTCTGCGAGATGATTGAACTCGAACCAGGGATATTCGGATACCACAGCTACATACAAACTGACCAACCCTCTATTATGGCAGCAGAGTTCCCCGAGGCCACCGAACCCTTTGACGACTCTGCAAAAGTAATTATAGATTCCGCATTAGCCGTACCCCAGTGGGGATGGGTAATACCCATAAACCCGGTGGAGATTGCTGACCAAGCGAGTTACACCGTCAAGACACCTGCGGGAACCTTCGAGGAGTGCATCTTTATCCAGGGCAAAAAAGACGCTGATGGAACCCGTTTCGATGCCTGGTTGGCTCCCGAGATCGGGCCTGTCTATATATCCCAGCGCTCCGACGACGAAACACTCCTTAAGGAACTTCGCCTGCTACGTTTCCTCCCTGCTTCTTAATCAAAAGCCACCCATGGATACCCGTAAATCTCGCCAGGGCCGAGGTCTCTAATAAGTCTGCTCCATCTAATATCAGAGATAGATTCATTTCAGCAGCCTCTTGTACTATTATTAAATCGTTCAATCGCGTAATACATGTTAGCAGGAGTTGACTCAGAGTGGGGGTATCCTATAGTCATATCTAAAGTCATATCTAAGGAAAACACCCTAGGAGGAGATATGTCGTACTGTCAGTTTCTCAAGAAAAGCGAGGTATTCAACCTGCTTGAGGAACCGGAAAGCAAAGCCGTGGCCGAGTTGGCCGAGGAACGCAAGGTCAGTCGGGGCTCAATCATCGGTAAAGAAGGAGACAAGGGCGAGGAGTTCTATCTTGTTGTCGAGGGGCAACTTGAGATCTCGATCAACGCTGCGCTTGCCGAGCCGATCCCAGTAACGATTGCCACCGTGGGGCCGGGGCAGATCTCAGGATGGTCCTCGATGTATAAGGACGGCAAGCTGACCGCCACCATCAAAGCGGCCAAAAGCTCCAAGCTCTTGGTGTGGAACGCAGCAAAGCTTCATGAGTTCCTTCTCAGAAACTGCGGGATGGGCTACCGCATCCTGCAGCAGCTCTTGGCCGTGGTTGCAAGACGTCTGGTCAACACCCGGGTTGCGCTCATGGGCTGCGTAATGGAGCGTTAATGCTCCTTTTCTCCTTCGGAGAAAAGATCGCAATCGAATACAATGTAAAGCGTGAGTTCAATAATGAAGTGCAACACCTTGGAAAGCGAGAGGGTTTACGACACGGAATGTCGCAACGAAAAGGAGCATGTGGGATTTGTGGTTTGACAAATCGAGCCGAAGCGAGTAGACTTCCCCATGGTCTGGATAGAAGAACTCAAAGAACATGTGGGGAAAGAAGTAACCCTTAAGGGATGGGTCTACAACAAAAGGGACTCAGGTAAGATCCGCTTCGTTATCCTGCGTGACGGCACCGGTCTTCTGCAGTGCGTTTTTGCAAAAAGTGAGGTTGACGAAGCAACGTTCGAGCTGGCGGATTTAGCAAACCAGGAAGCCCTGGTGGAGATCACAGGAACGGTGAGGGAGGACAAACGTGCACCAGGCGGAGTGGAGCTGAGCGTTAGATCCTTAAAACTCATGGCGGATTCGGAGAACTATCCAATAACACCGAAGGAACACGGGATAGACTTCCTTTTATCGAGAAGGCATCTCTGGTTGCGCTCCCGGCGCCAGCACGCGCTCCTGAAATGCCGGGATACCTTAATCCGCGCGTTCCACGAGTTCTTCGAGAAACGAGGGTTTATACTGATCGACCCACCGATGATCACCCCCACCTCGTGTGAAGGTGCAACAACACTCTTCGAGATCGACTACTTCGGCGAGGCGGCCTACCTTTCACAGTCGGGCCAGCTATACATGGAACCCGCGGCAGCAGCGTTCGGAAAGGTCTACTGCCTTGCACCTTCGTTCAGAGCGGAAAAGTCCAAGACCCGCAGGCATCTAACCGAGTACTGGCACCTGGAACCTGAGGTAGCGTTCCTTGATCTCGCAGGCGACATGGAGCTTGCCGAGGATATGCTGCTTTGCGTTGTTCGAGGCGTTCTTGAACACCGAGCGGATGAGCTAAAGCTGTTGGGCGAACGAATCGAAGGCTTCGACAAACACACCGAACTCCTAAAAAATCTAGATAAACCCTTCTACCGAATCTCCTACGATGATGCACTTGAGCTTCTAAAGGAAAAGGCTGTCCAGATGAAGTGGGGTGAAAAGTTCGGCGCTGACGAGGAGGCGGTAATCTCTCGTGAGTTTGATAGACCGGTGTTCGTGCATCGTTACCCGAAGGCCTCCGCCCCCTTCTATATGAAGGAAGACCCCGCCAACCCGAAGGTTGTCTTAAACTTCGATCTTCTGGCACCTGAGGGCTACGGCGAGATAATCGGTGGCTCGCAACGCGAGGATGACCTGGCAAAACTTGAGGCCGCCATCGAGCGCCAAGGACTGCCGCGCGAGCCGCTTGAGTGGTACCTTGACCTGCGCCGCTACGGGACGTTCGAGCACTCTGGATTCGGGATAGGCATCGAGCGCACACTGGCGTGGATCACCGGTATCCACCACATCCGTGAGACGATCCCCTATCCCAGGTTGAGGGACAGAATCTACCCCTGAAGGTATAGCCTATTCCTACCTTAAGGTGGGATAACTGATGCACACTTAAAACCCTTGACAAGACTCGCTCTCAGCATACAATTATGTATGTGTATGGGTAATTTCAACTCGCTAATCAAGGATCAAAGACCATATGCAAACGATGAGAGTGGCGGAGTTAGATCGAGAGAAATTCAAAAAAGGAGGCTGGATGAGTCTGCTTGACAACAACGATGACGTGAAGGAGCTGGTCGAGAAACTGAACTTCAAGGAGAAGGTCGAACGTTCAATGCGCTTGATCGAGGAGGCATACGAGCGTTACGGCCAAAGAACGGTGGTGGCCAACAGTCTGGGCAAGGATTCGATGGCGGTGTGGGATCTTGCAAAACGAGCAGTCCCAAAAATCCGCGGCTTCGTCGTAACAACCCGCTACAAGCCTCAAGGAACCAAGGAGTTCATGCGTAAGGTCGTGGAGCGATACCCTGAGATCAAGGTTTATGCAAACGATGCAGAGATCCCGGAGCGACTTTACGAGACAGACCCTGACGAGTGCTGTCGGATCCTGAAGGTGGAGCCGGTTCGCTGGGCCATTGATG
>JABUBL010000123.1_pt1 | contig 18247 bp, 12 predicted proteins | sample 7240371 | NCBI WGS metagenome assembly JABUBL01 (sample SAMN07256343, study PRJNA390944) | subsurface metagenome | isolation source: Methane hydrate marine sediment | place: Pacific Ocean: Eastern North Pacific, ODP site 1244 | collected 2002
CTTCAAGCCGATACACGGCTCCCCCTTCATCACCATAATCGGAGACGAAGCGAACGAGATTCAGGTCGTCGGCCCGTCTCAGGTCACCGCTGGTTCGTCCTTCAGCGTCACCGTGAGGGCTCTCGACGCAAGCCATAACAGGTCGGATCCTTACAGGGGAAAGGTCTCATTCGAGTCCGAGGACCCTGGCGCGAAGCTTCCGGAGCCCTATGGCTTCAATGAGGAGGATGTGGGGGCACACCTGTTCACCGATGTCACGTTGAAGAAGCCCGGTCTCCAACGCATCTCCGTCACAGACGACGGCGGACTATGCGCGGTCTCCAACCCGATACGTGTGCTGGAGGAGGAGCCCGAGCTGAAGCTGTACTGGGGGGATATGCACGGGCAGACCAAGGAGACGGTGGGCACCGGCTCCGTGCCCGAGTACCTCTCGTTCGTCAGGGACGTCGCGGCCCTGGACTTCAGCGGCTGGCAGGGGAACGACTTCCAGGTGACCGTGGAGCTATGGGAGCACGTGAAGGACCAGATAAGGAGATACCATGAACCCGGCAGATTCGTCACCTTCCTCGGGTACGAGTGGTCGGGGCTCACCCCGGGCGGGGGAGACCATAACATCTACTACCTTGGGGATGACGAGCCCATCTACAGGAGCGACCAGTGGCTCATCGAGGACAAGGTGGACCCGGAGACCGACAGGTACCCCATAAGCGAGCTGTGGGAGACATTCAAGGGGAGGACGGACGTCCTGGCGATACCCCACGTCGGGGGGCGCCACGCCAACTTCGACTTCTACGACCCGGAGCACATCCCCCTCATAGAGGTCCACAGCAACCACGGGACATTCGAGTGGTTCCTGGAGGAGGCCATGAGACGCCGTATGAAGGTGGGATTCATCGCCGCCAGCGACGACCACTCAAGCAGGCCAGGGCTCACCTACCCCTCCGGGGGAATGACCACGAGGGGAGGGCACACCGGGGTCTACGCCGAGGAGCTGACCCGGGAGGCGCTGTGGGAGGCGTTCTGGGCCAGGAGGACGTACGGCACATCGGGGGAGCGGATAATCGTGCACGTGGAGTCCGACGGGCACCTCATGGGGGAGGAGTACTCGACGGACAAGGCCCCTGAGATCAAGGTGAAGATAGTGGGGACGTCACCCCTCCACGAGGTCGAGGTTAAGAACTGGGAGAAGACCATCCACAGGCACCCTTTCGCTGAGCCGGCGGCCGAGTCGGAGAAGCTCTTCAAGGTGGAGTGGAGCGGCGCCCGCGTCCGGAGCAGGCCCAAGGTGGTGACCTGGGACGGTGGTCTGACGGTCAAGGACGGGAGCATCGCTGATTACAGGGAGTTCGCGTTCGACTACTCGTACCAGGGCGTGGAGAAGGTCTCGGACCAGGAGCTCAAATGGACCTCCAGCACGGGGGGGGACCCCGACGGAGTGCTCCTCAAGCTGGAATACGACGAGGCCACCGAGGTAACATTCGAGACGGAGCCCGTCACATTCACCTTCAGGCCAGCTGAGATCGGTTACGAGCCCAGGGTCGTCGAGGCCGGGGGGTTGAACCAGAGGGTGAAGGTCTCCACCGTCAAGGATGAGACGCCGGATACATTGGAGTTCAGCTTCAGGGATCAGTCCGCGGCCAGGGGGCTGAACGCCTTCTGGGTCAGGATCGTTCAGGCGGATGGTGCCATGGCGTGGAGCAGCCCCATCTTCATCGATTTCACCTGACAAGTTGGGACCCTTGGGGATCCCTTCCTATCTTTAGTCGTAAGGCATTGGAGAGAGGTTAAGAAATAGGGGAATGCGCACAAAGGGATTTTTGATCACACGGGATAGCCGAGCTCCCCGAGGGATTCACACATCTGCTCGTAGTACTTTCCCCGTTCGACGCCCATCTCCTTCAGCACGTCTATGATCTCGCTTCTCACCATGATCTCCTTTTTTACGAGGTGATCCTCGGTGAACGTCGATATCTCGTCCTTGTAGTGTCTGATGATCTCCTGCGCTATCTTCAGTGCCGCGTCCTTGATCTTCTCAATCTCCGCCTCTATCTCCACCCGGTTCTCATCGCTGAACAGGCCCAGGGAGAGGTAGGTGTCCTCCCTCCCCACGTTCATCTGGACCATGGGGTTCTTCAGGGCGTACAGGTTGAGGGCGGTCCTAGTCGCCCGGGTGAGGTCGCTCATCCTCCCCTCCTCCTTGCTCTTGTCCAGCTCTGTGTAGACGGCGGTGCTCCCCATGCTGGTGATGATGTCGGCGAAGTAGTACTTGGCGGAGGACGGGGGTACGGTGTCCGAGTGCCTGTGGAAGCTCTTCCCGAAGGTGCCGTCGGCCGAGGGCTCGATGGTGACGAGGATGGGCTCCAGCCCCACGGCGTAGGCGGGCAGCGTGTGTCCTCCGAACTCGTGGTATCCTGTCTGGATCTTTCCCTCCTCGGTGTGGTGGATGTCGGCGGGGGGGCCCTGGAGGAACCGTATTATCTCCCTCACGAGCTGCTTGTTCGTCAGCCCCCCCTCCAGGTCCGCCTTGTAGCTCGCCTTTGAGACTATCTCCTCTATCCTTCCGGCGACCATCCCATCCATCAGGTATGACAGGGTCACGACGTCGAGGCCGCCTGGGTCGTGGCCGAATCTGCGTATGTAGTAGTCGAATAGGGCCCTCCTGCTCTCGTCCTGGGGCCGGGGGAACGAGATGTGTCTGGAGAACCTCCTCGCGATCTGTCTGTCTATGCGCCTTACGGATGTGGCGGATGTCACGATTATGTACGACGGGCGGTCGTAGGCCTGCAGCCCGTCTATCTGCCTCCTGAACTCCCCCAGCATCGGCCTCGTTTCACGGCTGTTGTCATCGTAGCGCATCCCGTACATGCCTCTATCCCTGGAGCCGAGGAGCTGACGGGCGTCGTCGTATACTATCAGGATCGGCTTGTCCTCTGCGACCAGCCTGCACGCGTCGAAGAACTCCCGGACGTCCCTGGGATCGACCACAGACTTTCCGAGCATCAGGCTGCCGTCCAACGGGTGGTAGCCCAGCTTGGTGGCCTCGTTCACGACGCAATGGAGCGCGTGGGTCTTCCCCGCCCCGGTCCGCCCTAGGAACAGGGAGCCGCACTCGGCTTCAGACAGCATCTTCCTATAATCGTCTTTTCCGTCTTGAGTCAGTTTGACCAGGTGTCCGAGGTAGTTCACGATGTCGCGTAGCTCCTCGTGGATCGATGGGAATCCTATGTAGTCCTCGGCTAGGCTGATCTCTCTTGGCTTGAACTCTTTGAGTTCCATTGAACAACGGTCTAGTAGAAGGAGCCTAAAATTTAAATCTTTAAGCGTGTCTCGAAGGACCTTCTGGACTGTAAAAGATTTGTTGATTATCCATGGAAGCTGGATGGAACCACGGGCGGGATTCTAACTAAAAGTATGTAAAGCCCTTAATGCGCGCGCGACGTTCATTCTCACTCAGCACAAGATCATAGCCGCGCGCGCATGAGGTTTTATATATAGCAGAAGTTATCATGGAGAGGTTATGCGGGATTCACGTGTCCCTCAACCTGCGGGCGCAAGACCTCAGCGATTCTATGAATGGGGGTGGATCCTGTGAGCGTAGATGATTTAGCCTTCACCGATGAGCTTGACTTCGGGAAGGTTCTCAAGAATCCTATACTGGATATTGCGGCCCGCCTCTGGGAGGATGACCGATATGAGGCCTTCAAGACCTGCTACCGTTCAATGAGGGCTATCGACGACCTGGTAGACGGCGTGAAGTCGCAGGGTGGCACACCATCGGAGGCTGAGAGGGGGCACCTCGCGTCCAGGGTCCAACGATGGGTGCAGGCCATCGAGGACGGCCAACATAATGACGCCTACCAGAAGAGGCTGGCCGAGACCTTGGAGAGGTTCCGTATCCCCCTCTGGCCCTGGCGTAGGCTCGCGGAGTCGATGATCTACGACCTCTATCATAATGGGTTCAGCACGTTCCAGGATTTCCTTACATATTCGGAGGGGGCAGCGGTTGCGCCTGGCTCGGTCTTCACGTTTCTCTGTGGGATTAGAAAGGTGGATGGGGAGTACCATCCTCCGCCCTTTGACGCGCGGGAGGCCTCCAGGCCTACAGCGCTGTACTGCTACCTGGTTCATATCATCAGGGATTTTCAGAAGGACCAGAACGAGAACCTGAACTATTTCAGCGATGACCTGATGGCCGAGTTTGGGCTGGACACGTCGAAGCTGAGGGAGGTGGCCGCCGGGGGGGAGGTGAGTGCCGGCCTCCGGAGTCTGATGGGGAGATATGTTAAGCTGGCTGAGGGGTATGGGTGTGAGTCGAGGGGCGCCCTGGAGAAGATCAGTCCCCATCTGGAGCCCAGATACCTGCTCAGCCTCAGGGTGCTCCACAGCCTGTATGATCAGATCTTGGAGCGGGTCGATGTTCGTCATGGTAGTTACACTGCCGCTGAGCTGAATCCCTCTCCCGAGGAGATCGATGAGCGGATAAGGGATACCATCTCATCATTCAAGTCTAGTGTGTGAACCGCAGCTCTTCATATTGGAATAATCTTCGCGCGCGCAGCACTAGCCATAAACACCGAACATAATTTAACATCCTTAAATCAAAGTACGCCGCGAAAACCCATGAGCCGAGAGGAATACCTCGCCCAGGCCTACATGGTGGAACAGCAGACCATCGAGATCAGGCCCATCAAGACCGACGGATTCATCCTCGACATCGGAGGCGGAGGAGAGGGCATCATCGGCATGCTCAACGGTATGCAGGTCGTCGCGATAGACAAACGCCCCTCCGAACTCGAGGAGACCGACAACGACGCCCTCAAGGTCGTCATGGACGCCACGGACCTCAAGTTCCTCGACGACACGTTCGCAGCCGCTGCGGCCTTCTACACCATGATGTACATCCCCAACGACGAGAAGCCCAAGGTCCTCGCCGAGGCCTACAGGGTTCTCAAGCCAGGCGGGAGATTCCACATCTGGGACGCGGAGATCCCCGAGGAATCCGGAGATAAGAAGCACTTCGTCATCCTCCTCAAAGTCGTCATGCCGGATGGGACCGTCGAGACTGGCTACGGATCCAGCCTCAAGGAACAGAGCGCCCAGACCCTCAGGGAGCTGGCTGAGGATATAGGATTCAAGACAGCTATAGTGGAGTCCGGAGAACATGCGTTCTATCTGGAGCTGGAAAAATAGGTTAGACGCGCGCGCGAGTCATGGATGTCGATGGACTCGATGATTTTCAATTCACTATTGAAAGAAAGTCCATAAGAAAAATGAGGAGTTTAGAACTCCGTTTTGTTGAATCGCCAGATAGCTAAACCTATGAACAGCGCTATGAAGATCACGTTGGATACGATGGGGACGATTGACGGCAAGGGGTTTCCTAGCATGATTGCCCCTGCTGCTTCGATGAGTCTGTTGGGTAGGATCGATGTGAATCCTTTGATGACTGACTCGATCATTTGACCGAAGTAATCCTGGAAGAAGGCAAACATTATCGCAATCCCCATGATGGGGCCTCTCGTACCGAAGAACGATCCCAACATCAATGTAAATGAGATATAGAATAGAGTCAACAACGCTACTAGTCCCATAGCAGTCACGTATGATCCGAGAGGTAAGGCGGTGCCACTAGCATAGGAGAGGATAAGGTATCCGACTGCTCCCTGGAGTATGACTCCTACAAACATTATCCCCCCTGTGTGGGCTACCAGTTTTGACAAGATGTATGAGCTTCTCGAGATGGGGTTGGAGAGAATCCAAGCAGCGGTTCCCGATTGTTTCTCACCGACCAGAGAACCTTGAAGTAGGATCACTGCTCCAATCGCCAGTACTCCCGTGAAAATTCCCATGAAGATTTCGACCCCTTCTTCTAAGAGAACGGTAGGTAACGAGCTATCTACTATTGGAGCAACTATCAGAGGCATGGCTAGGATGAAGTTCACGGATAACAGCCAAGCAGCGCTCTGAGTTAGAATATTTCTCAGGTTCCACCAGCGGCTGTTCTCGATCCTCAGCATGTTCCTGAATCCGCTGAGCATCTGCTCTTCGGGTACGGGTTGGAGTTCAGTCGTCATCGTTTGCATCCTCCACGATCCTCATGAACACATCCTCCAAGTCCATCTTGTTCCTGACAAACTCCGTAACTAGAACACCCGATACAGACATCAACAGCCGCAACAGCTCGGATTTAGCCTTCATCTCATCGGCCACAGTGACCTGAAGTTTAGTATCACCGTTATCCTCTGTTGCCTTGACGCCCGTAACCCAATCCTGGCTTAAAACTAGCTTATACGCCTCATCTGCAGGGCCTTCTATGATAACGTCGTAGATTATCGCAGTGCTTCCTTGGAGTAGTAGCTCCTCTATTGGTGCCTGAGCGACGAGAACGCCCTTGTTCAGAATCGCTACGGTGTCACTTACTTTCTGTACGTCGTCGAGGATGTGGGTTGAGTAGAATACGGTGGCATGTTCTCTCAGCTTCTCCATAATTTCGAGAACGTCATGTCGTCCCATGGGGTCGAGGTTTGCCGCAGGCTCATCCAGAATTAGGAGGTCCGGATGAGTGACCTGGGCTAAGGCGATCCCAAGCCTCTGTCTTTCTCCTCCGCTGAAGCCTTTAATCGGGCGATCAGCTTTATCGTCCAATTCTACCAGTTCGAGGGTCTCCTGAATACGTTCCTCGACCAGGTCTTTTGGACCTGAGAAGAAGAAGCCGAGCTTGTACCGTAGAGTCTCTCTTGAGGTCATGTGGTCATAGAAGACCGGGGTCTGAGCGAGGTAACCGATTCTCCTCCGAATCGCGATGCTCTCCCTCTTGATGTCGGCTCCAAAGACTTTTCCTCCTCCCTCAGTAGGACGGGATAACCCGAGCAGAAGTTTGATCGTGGTCGTCTTCCCTGCGCCGTTGGGTCCTAGGAATCCGAAGATTGAGTTCTTGGGCACTTTGAGATTGAGTGAGCTCAAGGCTTTTACATCCTTGTAGGTCTTCGTAAGCCCACTTGTCTCGATAACAAGATTCTCAGGTGCAATCACTGAGGACTAGCCTCCATTTTTTCGAAACAGATATTTGTGTTGTTCATACTCGACCTAAATGTAATACCTCCTTTTTTACCTTACGAGTTTTTATCGAAAACTAAATTTTCTAAACGCAGTAGGAAAAATACCGATGAAATTGTACAGAAAATGAGGTTAGGGGAATAGTGCAGCGTCGCGTGAGCGTTTCATCTCTTATTGTAGTCATGGATGTCGATGGGTTCCTCAATGATCTTCGATTTTCCGTTGAGAGAAAGGCCAATGATACTTATGGTATGGAGCCCCGGGCGGAATTTGAACTAGAAGTAGAAAAGCCCCTGAACAGCGATAACCAAACATTATATGACAAGCTACATTTAGAAAGGTGCACGCGAAAATTAATTTTGAAATTCTGGTGGGGCGGTATCTTCAAGCCTCATCACAGCAGGAGTAGAAAACGATAGCAAAGCCATTACGATAAACGAAACTCCACCAATCACAAACCAGCCTCTAATACTGAGAACCTCTGAAACCGGACCCGCGACAGCCAAGCCAATAGGTTGAGCAATGGTGCTAGCCGCCATAGCCAAGGTGAACACACGCCCCTGGACCTCAGGTGGTACAAGCGTCTGCAATGCTGCAAAAAAGCTACTGTTGGCGATACTGTTTGTGACTCCGAAGATGAATATGGAAACCACCGCGAGTGGAAAAACATCAGGGGGGGTTTGACTGAAACCAAGGATGGAAACTCCGGCTATAACAAGAGCGACGAAAGCTGTCTTCACCCTGCTCTTGAAGCCGCCCCACATGCCCAAGAGAAGGCCCCCTAGTATCATGCCTAACCCGTTGGCTGACTGTATCCACGCTAATTCCAATGCTCCGCCCTTGAAGTAACTGGTTATCAGGAGAGGGAGCAAGCTGAAAGCGGGGCTTATTAGCAGGTTAATGGTGAGGCTCATCACCATTATTATCATCAAGCCCTTCCATTCGATGACATAGTTTAGGCCCCCACGCAGATCTTCCAAGACGGTTTTTGCCCTGGAGAGTTGTTGGGGAGGTTGGGGTACACGGATAACGAGTAGAGGAACGATAGCGAATACCGCTGTAACTATATCGATCCCTAGGACGTATTGGATTGGCAGTATCTCGATTAGTAATGCCCCCATCGGGGGTGCCAATATGCTGGCTATTCCTGAGACTGATTGATTCAATCCGGCAACTCGTGCTATCTGCTCTCGGGGTACCATCAATGAGGTCGATGCCTGCATCGATGTCCAGTGGAATGCCCCACCAAGCGAACGGATGAACATCAGGGCGTAGATGTGCCATATCTGGACCGTACCTGATGCATAAAGGAAAGCGAGTACGACAGTGACAATTGCTATCCCGGTATCTGCGAACAGCATAACCCGTTTCCTGTTCCATCTATCCACGAGCACGCCTGCGAAGGGACCAAGGATCGCTTGTGGCAGAATGGCCATGATTGAGGCGAAAGCAAGCACGTTTGCTGAGCCGGTCTGTTGGGTGAGCCACCATACTAGTGAGAATTGGACAAGACGGCTCCCAACTAGCGAGATTGTCTGTCCTGTGAATATTATGAAGAAATTTCTCAGAGATTGGGAGCTTGCTTCAGTCATCTCATGCACTTCCGGGAGTTTTTGAATAAATACGCGCGCGCATGCTTAAGGTGAAGAGCCTCGGACGGGTTTGGAACGCCATTCTGATAGTCAAATATCAAGAAATGACGTAATATAAACGCTATCGCGCGATCGGTCCCGCCATTATCTTGCAGCTGTGTCTCTCAGCCAATCATGCAATCTTCTCGTGGAAGACTAGTTCATTTAACGGAAGCCTTTCGCTGTTGTCTGGCCAGCTCTCAGGTATTCCGATGGGGATGATGCAGGTCCTATAGTATTTCTCGGGGATGTCGAGGTGTCTCATGCACAGGTCCTCGGGAATGGAGTCGGAGTAGAACACGGTCCCATACCCGAGGGCCCTCGCCGCGAGCATGATATTCGCCGCCGCGAGCGAGCCGTCCTTCTCCTCGTAGCCCTTGTACCTAACGGTCTTGTCCACTAGGACGAGCACGTACAACGGAGCCGAGAACACGACGTCATAGTGTGCCCGGATCGTCTCTTCCTCTGGGACCTCGTCTCCTCGGGCCAGCAACACAGTCTTCCTGTTCCGTATGCAGGCCTCCTTCAGCTCGTCGAGCTTCGCCCGGTCCTCCACTATGAGGTATCTGCATGCCTGCTGGTTACCCGAGTTCGGCGCCAGCCGTGCCGCGTTCAGGATAAGCTCAAGATGCTCCTGGGGCACGGGGTCGGGCTTGTACTTTCTTACGGAGACCCTCTGCTCCACGACTTTGAAGAACGGGTGATCGCCCAGATTCATATCATTTGAATCTCGCATAGCTAGATATTGCTTCAATAATTCTGGATAAAAACCGTTTCGGCGCGCTTTAAAATGACATAGAGCCCCGGGCGGGCTTCAAGCTTGAGGTAAAGAATCCTCTGATGAATTTCCCAATTATTCGTTGATGACTACTGGAGGCTTCGATTGCCAATGTTACGTCTTATGAGAATGAAAAACCGATACTTAGCCACTATAAGTGTTTACACAGCTATCGAAAGCCAGATCAACCTCAGCAGTGGTGATTGGACTTGAGAAACAGCTGAAACATTTGTATGGTTGAAACTCTATCATTAGCCCGTGCGCATTATGGATACGCGCACGCGCTATGCAAGAAGGATGTCCATGACATCTAGCGTGCGTAACGGTTGGTCAGGCCTCAATTCATAGCTTGAGTTCGCGACTAGGAGGGGGACTCTCATTTCTGCGGCGTGTAGGCCTCCATGCGTTCCTCGGTGTGGCTGTATCTCTGCCATGAGGTCCCAGCCCATCCGGGAGTTGATGATCAGGTCTCCAGAGCGCGGGCTCTCGAAGATCTGGGATACCTGGACCGGCACGTCCGGGAATTCGGCTTCGCAAGTGGCCGAGAGCCACTCGCGGTCGTCTAACCACTCCCCATACGCTATCTTTCCATCTTCTTCAATAGAGGTGTAACCCAGAGGGTCTTTACCTTCGATAACGTCGTAGCGGTACTCGTTTCGCCCCCTCTTCCTTATCACCCCGTGGCCATCGCTAGAGTATACGTGGGAAGTGGTCTTGTTTTCACTGACAAAAACATGTTGTACAGGTAAGAGGCGCCTCATCAGATCTATGATGTTGACTCGCCCCTTTCGAATCCTGTAGTTCTCAAGGTCTTCCAGCTTTGGTCTGCGCTTCCAATCGTGCTTTATGAAATCGAGAGGATGGTCTTTCTCTTCTACGCCCTCAGCGGCCAGGTATACGTTGGCCATGCCGTTGCCGCTCACGGCGACGCAGGCGTCGAACTCGCTCAGGCCCTGAAGGAAGGTGAGTGGGAAGCTGCGAACGTCCAGGCCCACCGTGCTCAGGAACTTGCTTAGGTTGAAGTGGAGGCTGGTGGGGCGGAGTCCGTGATCCGCGCCGATGACGATGGAGGTCTCATCGTAGAGGTCTAAATCGATGAGCGTTCTGGCCATGTGGCCTATCTGCTTGTCCACGTTCTGGAGGGCGTGGCGGACGTGTTCCGAGAAGGGGCCGTGCTCGTGGCTGGCTTCATCGACTCCCGGCATGTAGACCGACGAGAACACGGGGGGTTCAGATGGGATTGGGAGCTTCATCCCCTTTATGATAGCGGTGCACCTGTAGACCATCTCGAATATGCGCGCTGCGAATGCGTCCACGTGCTCCCAGGTGAAGGCCTTGATGGGGCCAAGTACCTTGGCCATCACGTTAGCCAGAGGAGGGTAGACAAAGTCCGCTCCTCGGGTGATAGGCTCGAAGATCGCTGCAGTTGTACGCCCCTTCAAAATTTCATATATGGTCTTTATCTCGCTGTTCATGTCCTGGTTCATGGCGAAGGCCCCAGGCCCCACGTAGTCGCGTTCGAACTGGAGGCAGGCAAGAGGTCCGTACTCTTGGTAGCTGTTCTTTCTTCGGTCGAACCATCGGATGCCTGGCATGTTAAGGGGCCCAGGAAACGCCCCAGTGAGGAAGGGGGCGTGAGCCGGTCCGGTCGTGGACGGGAAGACAGTGATAGTGTCTTTGACGACTATGCCTCTTTTAGCCACGTGCTTATCGATGTTCGGTAGGAGACCTTGTCCCAACATTTCATAGAAGACGTCCGCCCTTGCGCCGTCGACGAGGATAAATATGGATGCCAATCAGCCTCACGTTTATCATGGAGGCTAACACAGTAGTTTAACATTTCTATAATAGTAAAGGATGTTTCGTGGTTGGATCTAGCTCTACTTCTTGAGTTCGACGCCTAGGAGGGAGGAGGCTGCGAGAATGGTCCAGGTCCTGAGAGTCCAAGTGAACACCAAGAAGAATGGCAGGGGCTCGTTGAAGCGGAAGGACCACATTCCCTCCATCGCCCCAATGGACTCCATGAGGGCGCTTATTATCAGGCTGGTGACCATCACCCAGACGTTCCATCCTAGCGGATGCCCGTTCGAATAGTAGAGGCTGGCGACACCTAACAACATGTAAACCAGCACCAGGGTCAAGCCGAAGACGGGGAGGTAGCCCTGCATCCACACGCAGACGATGAGCAGAAAAATGGAGGATACAACGGGTGCAATCCTGGGAATGTCTCGAATAAACGACTCCAAGGGAAGCTTCTCGTGGAGGAACTGAGCGATGGTCAGGATGCCCGGGACAAACAAGCCCCAGCCGAACACCGTGAGGGGCGAGGGCTTCATGAGGTCGAAGTAGGTGAACGCATCCGCCATCGTGTGAGCGTATTCGTCGATGAATGCGAAGACGATGGTCACGGCCATCATGACGATGAGATCCCTCGTTTCCATCCTCAGAGCCGCCCATACGCAGATGGCTGAGACGAAGACGAAGCCCGAGACATACAGGATCGGAGCGAGGGTGTGGTATCCCCCCCAGAAAAAGGCGAATACGTTGGCGGCGATCAATGCCAACATGATGAAAACATTGTAAATTTTCATGCCTCTAGCATATTCTCGTGCGCTAGCATTTTTAATGTTAGCTGTAAATAGGACACATAGAAACGGGAGTGTGGAGTGCTTCGTGAGTTTTTTCCTGGATCCCCCTGCGCTTTTCATCCTTGGCATGCTCTTGTACCACGTTGGGAGGAGGTTCAGGTGGGGACAACGGGCTACGATACTGATCGGGGTGATAGTATCCATACCCATCTTCATCGGGGGAAGCTACCTCCTCTACACGGACGTCCTGAACTGGCCTCTCCCCCCCACCCCGGGCTCCTCATTCATGTTCCACACGAGCATCACCGGGATAGCCAAGGCCGACATCACCACCACCCTCGTGGCCCTGATGTTCCTCCTCTACCCGGTCTGGCACTTCCTCGGATACCTGTTAGCCCTGTATAGGGACGTGGGATCCTTCGTCCTGCGTATCGTCTCCTACGAGGACGTGAAAAGCCGGAGAACAATACCTAAACCCATATTCGTCGTCCGGAGGGGTCCTTCCCCCCGTCAGATCACGAGGGATGCCGTCGAGGCCCTCGGAGGCATCGAGAAATACGTCAAGGAAGGCGACAGGGTGCTGATCAAGCCCAACATCTGCGGGGGGAACCCAGATATACCCGGATCCTTCACCAGCATCGAGGTGGTCGACGAGCTCGTGAAGATTATCAGGGAGGCGGGCGCCGAGCCCATCGTGGCCGACGCCGACATGATCTGGACGAAGTTCGAACCGGTCGCCGAGGCGCAGGGCTGGACGGCGTGGGCCGGGGATGCGGGGGTCCCCCTGGTGAACCTCTCGAGGACGGAGAGGGTGCGGTTCAACTTCGGCGGGGGGAGTTCAACCCTGACGGTGCCCGTCTCCAGGAAGATGGTGGAGGCGGACGTCATTGTGTCCGTCCCAGTGATGAAGACACACATCCTGACCAGCGTGACGATGGGCATGAAGAACATGTACGGGACCTTCACCGAGGAGAACAAGGCGAAGTATCACAGGTTCGGCATCGAGGGAGTGATCTGCGACGTGAACAGGGCTTTCACGCCGAACCTGACCGTGATTGATGGTACCATCGGCGGTGACGCCTGGGGGCCTCTATCTTGTACGCCAGTAGGCTTCCAGACTGTGGTGGCGTCCAACGATGTTGTCGCCGCGGACGCCATAGCCTGCCGGCTCATGGGCTACGATCCGATGGCCATAGTGCACATCAAGATGGCCCACGAGGAAGGCCTAGGCGACGCGAGCGTCTCCTTCGACCCAAGAGACCTTCCCTATAGTCATCCCAAGGATGGAGAATGGGAGAAACCGGACCCCCGGGTCTCGGTGTTCTACGGAGAGCTGGTCGAGTCCCTGCTCCTCGTCCCGGGGATGCAGACCCTGTTTGATGCAGCATCCGACTTTGTGCTCTACGGTGCCGCCACACACCCGCTGACGAAGAAGATCACCCCGATGGTAGAGGAGTTCTTCAACAACTTTCTCAGCGCTCTCCTGAGCATGGGTTATAGAGGCAGTGGATGGACCGAGGAGAACTTCAAGAAGTTCCAGGAACTCCTCAAGAAAGGCTTTGCGAGACGGACCGAGGAAGAGGAACCCCCCACCTGATAGTCAAATTACTGTCAACTCAGCCAGAGGAGAAAATACACGATCTTGGACGCCCGGTCCTCGGGCGGCGGGTAATAAATCACGTGTGGCTCCTCGAAAGGCGCGGATACATCATGTCCGAACCTGTTCTTGGCGTGGTGGCGTACGCAGATATACATCGTAAAATGGCTAATTAAGAAAAAACTTAGGATATCTTTACTCGTGATCGCGAGGAACATTACATGGAGCCCCGGGCGGGATTTGAACCCGCGGCCAACAACTTACGAGGCTGCCGCTCTGGCCTCTGAGCTACCGGGGCACTGCAACCATATGAAAACACCCCACTAATTAAGAAAATCGGTGGAGCCTCACGGGAGGGAAGTTACCCCCGCCCTCACAAGCTCCATCACCCTCTCCTCGGAGTACCCCAGCACCTCCATGAGCACCTCCCTGCTGTCCTGACCGATGATGGGGGACGCGCTCCTGATCTCGGGTTGGCTTTCTGAGAACTTCACCGGGAAGTTGATCGCCGTTATCTCCCCGGCCTTCGGGTGCTCCACCTTGACGAACATGTTCCTAGCCTCCAGGTGGGGGTCCTTCACGACCTCGTCGACGTGGTAGATGGGGGCCACGGGTATGTCGGCCTCCACGAAGTACTTCACCGCCTCGTCTCGGCCCATGCTCTTGATCTTCTCCTGAATGACCTCACGGGTGATCTCCTCCACGTCCAGGTACTTCTTCATCCTGTCGATGGCCCTCGGGTTAAAACCGGCGATGTGGATCCATCCCCCGTCCCCCGCCTGGATGATCCCCCCCCGCCCCCGGCCCATCGGATACTTCTTCCTGATCTCCCAGGGCTTCATCCCCGAGAGCAGGTATCCAGTCACACCCGTGTTGTACGCCACCATGCAGTCGAGCTGGGCAACATCGATCATCTGCCCTATCCCCGTCCTGTCCCTGTACCTGATGGCAGCGAGGATGGACATCGCCGCCATGGTGCCCGGCCCGAGGTCCCCGTAAGCCTGGGCCATCCCGATGGGCGGACCCTCAGGGTCCTGCCTGTCCCCCGTGAGCCGCGTATGCCCGCTCATCGCCTCCGCGATGGGGGCGTAGGAGCCCCGGCTCGAGTAGGGGCCGGTCTGGCCGAAGCCCGAGAGGGCGGCGTATATGATCTTCGGGTTGACCTCCTTGAGGACGTCGTAGCCGAGGCCCAGCCTCTCCATGGTCCCCGGGCTGAAGTTCTGGGCGACCACGTCCGAGACCTTGAGGAGCTCCTTGAAGACCTTCAGCCCCTCCGGCTCCTTCAGGTTGAGTGTGAGGTCCTTCTTGCTGAGGTTCAGATGGTGGAACGTGTAGCTGGAGCCCCCGAAGAGCGCCCCCTCCGCAGCCCTGTCTATGGCCCCCCACGGTGGCTCTATCCGGATTACCTCCGCGCCCATGTCGGCGAGCATCATCGTGCTCCACGGGCCGAACCAGACGTGGCAAAGGTCCAGCACCCTGATGTCGTCAAGAATCTTCATCACAGACACCTCAAAACGTATCTTGTTAGTGGACCAGAGGACATATAATACGTTTTTCTGGGCCCCCCACGAGTAAACGTTTTCTCATCCATCCGCCCCCATGATACACGGTGAACAGGTTGTCATCCGCGGGCGACGTAGGGGAACGGGGGATCATCGAGATAATGCTAAGGCACATCACGCCGATGCCGGGGATGCCCATCCCCTTCTGGGACGACGTCATGGCCATCAGCCTCGGCGACGGGAGGGCCGTAGTCCTCAACACAGACATGCTCGTCTGGAGCACAGACATCCCCCGGGGGATGACCCACCGCCAGGCCGCCCGGAAGGCCGTCGTCATGAACTTCAGCGACCTCGGCGCCAAGGGAGTCCGCCCCACAGCATTCCTCTCCAACCTGGCCCTGCCCAGGGACATCCCCATCGAGGACGTCGAGGAGCTGGCGAGAGGCTTCGAGGAGGGGGCGCGAGAGTACGGCGGGTACGTCATCGGGGGGGACACCAACGAAGGTGCTGACATAATCATCAGCGGGGTCGCCATCGGAATCGCAGACGAGGAGAAGCTCATCAAGCGCGAGGGAGCCGAGCCCGGGGACATCCTGGCGACCACCGGATATTTCGGCGACACGGCCGCCGCGTTCAAGATGCTCCTGGAGGGATACGAGGGCCCAAAGGAGCTCGGAGAGACCATCCTGGGATCGGTCTACGCCCCCCGGGCGCGCATCGAGGAGGGGGTGGCGCTGGCCGAGGCTGGCGCCGCGACGTCCTCCATCGACTCCAGCGACGGCCTCGCAAGGAGCCTCTACGACCTCTCCAAGAGCAGCGGCCTCGGGTTCAGAGTTACCCAGCTCCCCATCTCCCAGAACGCCCGAATGTTCGCGGAGCACAACGACCTCAACCCCGGGGCGCTCGCCCTCTACGGAGGCGAGGAGTACGAGCTCGTATTCACGGTGAACCCCATGAAATTGGGGAAAGCTAGGGACGCCCTCAGGAAAGTGGGCTGCACCCTCATCGAGATAGGGAGAGCCACCGAGGAGAACGAGATAATCCACGTAAAAGACGGGGTCCCCAGGCCCATAGAGAGGGGGGGCTGGGACCACTTTAAGGGCTGAAATAAATCCCCCATCAACCCAGGAGCCATTTTTACACGTTTAATCGTGTCCAGCGAGCTTCCAGAGATATTTTTTCCTTTTTTCTCCTTCAATAATGGTGTTTAAGGGGAAGAAAATTGGAAAAAAGCTCTTATTCCTCGGAAGGCTCATATTTAAAGTGTATAGGGGGCAGAAGGTTCTGAACGCAGCTTCTCTGGCAAAGGCGATGAGGCGGGTTGACGACTGGAAGACGAAGCTCATCGACCTCAGCAGGCGCAACAGGCTAGTCTACTTCAGGCCCACCAGGAGCTCCAACCTCGAGTTCTCGCGTCCAGGGATGGACGCCGTCTTCGAGAGGCTCGTCATCAAGGACAGGCACTGGGAGATCTGGCAGCCCCCATCGGAAGATCAGCCAAACTCCGGCAGGAAGAAGAAACCCAAGAGGACCCAGGTCGTCCCCGCCGAGACGGAGCCCGCCCAGCTAGAGCGCATCCTCAGGAACCTGGCCAGGCGCTCCGCCTCGGAGTACAGGGAGAGGGGAACACGGATCCTCTACGTGACATTCGGGATGCTCGACTGGACCGAGGCGAAGACCAGACAGCCCGTCAGGTCCCCCATCGTCCTCACCCCCGTGGAGATAACCCGGAAGAGCTCCAGGGACCTCTACAGGATCGAGGTCCCCGCCGTCGAGGACGAGGCCATCCTCAACCCAGCGCTCAGGCTCATGCTGGAGAACGACCACAAGCTGAGCCTCCCCCCGCTCCCCGACTTCGATGACCAGGGCATCTACCAGTACCTGGAGGTCATCCAGAAGGCCGTGGAATCCCTTGGTTGGAACGTGAACCTCACGGTCCAGATGGGCCTCTTCTCATTCCACAAGCTCGTCATGTACCAGGACCTCAACGAGAACGCCGAGCTCATAGCAAAGCACCCGGTCATCTCCGCCCTCGCGGGCGTCGCCCCTCCGCCCATCGTGAAGAATGGGCTCCCCTCTGAGGCGGACCTCGACACCGTTGTGGACCCCAAGTCCACGTTCCAGGTCCTGGACGCCGACAGCAGCCAGCAGCTCTGCATCCAGTACGCCCTCAACGGCCAGAGCTTCGTGATGCATGGCCCCCCTGGCACCGGGAAGAGCCAGACCATCGCCAACATGATCTCAGAGTTCATCGCCCACGGGAAGAGCGTCCTCTTCGTCTCGGAGAAGATGGCGGCCCTCGAGGTGGTGTACAACAGGCTGAAAGCCCGGAACCTCGACGACTTCTGCCTTGAGCTCCACAGCCACAAGGCCAACAAGAGGGAGGTGGTCGCCGAGCTGAAGAGGTCCCTAGACGAGCACATCCGGACGAGGAAGGGGCTCACCGACGAGGAGCTGGACCGCCTGATCATGAGGAGGAACCAGCTCAACATCTACGTCAGCGCCCTCCACAGGGTCCGCAGCCCCATCGACCTCTCCGCGTTCCAGCTCCTGGGACGCCTAGCCAGGGTCGAGGAGGCCCCCTTCATCCCCTCCGAGTACCCCCACATGGAGGAACTCGACCAGAGGAGGTTCTTCCAGCTCGAGGAGAGCTTCCGGAGGCTGGCCAACTCCTGGGCGGTTGTGGAGGAGGGAGACGGGTTCCCGTGGAAGGGCTGCAGGGAGACCAGGTTCACCCCGGAGACCCGCTCGGACTGGATCTCCAAACTGGACGGCGCCCTCACGATCATACAGTCCATCGAGAAGGATACGAGGGACTACACCGAGGCCCTCGGCCTACCCACACCGAGTGCACAGGAGGAGTTCGAGAGGCTCCAGAGGCTGTCCGAGATCATCGACGCCACGCCCAGGCCCCCCTCCACGTGGTTCGACGATGTTGACCTCAAGGCCATGCGGAAGAGGGCGCGGGAGCACAGGGGGGACTGGGAGAGATACTGGACCTCAAGGAGGGGGCTGGAGCGGCACTACGATAGCAGGCTCCTCGCGCTCCCCATGGGAACCGCTGAACGGGTGGAGGCCGAGTGGTCCAGCCTGAA